>Ga0182745_1000041_pt1 | contig 199980 bp, 172 predicted proteins | sample eDN3rd30CKraftBY_FD_128523 | JGI IMG/M metagenome (GOLD analysis project Ga0182745, IMG submission 128523) | Enriched backyard soil microbial communities from Emeryville, California, USA - eDNA 3rd pass 30_C Kraft BY (version 2) (version 2) | ecosystem: Environmental > Terrestrial > Soil >...
CTACCTGCAGTTCATGCGTGGAACCGGTGACTGTACGGGCAGCCCCGTGAAAGGTGATACGCATCAGCTTCACTGCATCACAGCGGATAGGCCGCCCGCAAGATGCAGCGGTACCGGGGATGGCGGATTTCGAAAAAAGCGAACGAAATTAACGCGGCATGGCCGTCTTCTTCATGACGTCAGCAGACACTCGACAGCAAACAGTCGTCAGGATCTTCAGCGGACAACGTTAAACGGAGTAATGGACCTGCACGTTCGCTGGAAACACACGTGTTCCCTGCAGGGTGACCCCTGGCAGGCTATCGAGGTGCACTTCGCTCAAGTTTGGCAGCCGCGCCAGGAAGGGCAGACCGCTATCCGTCACGTGCGCGCACTCATACAGCTCCACCTTCTCCAACGACTCAATACTCCCAAGCAGTTCGAGACTGCGATCGGTAATTTGAGTCAGCCCCGCGTAGTAGTAGCGAATGGAAAGATCGCGAATGTATTCGGTGGCCCCGTCGCCAGTCTCGCGGCAATACATGCAGATCAGTCGTTCCAAGTCACGGCATTTCCCGATATGACGGAAACTTGCGTCCTGGAAATCGATGGGTGTAAGCTCCCGCAGGCTCGGAAACTCCGGCAACATGGCCAGCACTGCGTCGTCCACGTTCTTGCAACCGATCCCCAGACCGCGTAGAGAGGGCATTTGGGAAAACGCCGCGAAGCCACGATTGCCGAAGTACTTGCATACGCGACCCCAGATGAACTGAATGCTCTGCGACCTTGCCAGTGCGACGAAACCGTCTTCCGTGGCCACCGACTCCTGAATGCGAAGCTTCTGCAGGCGAGGCAGCGCCGCGATGTGCTCCATCGCGGTATCGTCGCTGAGTTCACCGTCGCAACCCAACTTCAACAGGTTCGGGAGCTTTCGTAGGTGGACGAAGCCTCCCGTGGTAATCCGCTTCACGTGCCAAAAGAGATCCAATTCCGTCACGCCATCCAGCCCCTCAAGAGCCGCTAAACCGGCATCGGTAAATGGGCCGTCCAGCAGCAACGTGGCGCCATCCCCCTCAAGCAACCGCAGCAAAGGAAAGGAATGGAGCAGAGGAATGCCCGCATCGGTCACCAGCTTGCCCGTACTGAAGCGTCGGAGCTTGGGCTTCCCCTGCAAGGCGGCAATCACCCCATCGCCTGTGGGCGAGCCCATCAGGTTAACCTCTTCCAATTCATTGCAATGCCGTAGGTTTGCGAGGCCTTCATCCGTGACGCCGGATTGCCAAGTCATTTGAAAGCGGCGGAGCTTGGGAAGGTGCCGAAGAAAACTTAGCCCCTGATCGGTCAGTTTCCCTCCGGGATATTCGCTGAGGTTCAGGTGCTCCAACTGGGGCATACCGGCAAGGTATGAGAGCCCATCGTTGCTCAGTTCCCGTGACCCATCCAGATTCAGGCTGGTGACAAAATGCAACTTGGCGATGCGACCCAGCGCTTCGTCGGTCATCATCCCGTGCGCATCGAGAGCCGGAATCCGCTGTTCCTGCATAGCGCCGATCAGACGATCCCAATCCTGTGCGGACAACCGGCGGCGCGGGCTGATGCTGTTGTTCGCAGGGTTGATGACATAGGGCGCGCCCTGTGCGGCCTCACCCGCCGAGAGCCATTGCAATAACTTGTCCCAACTGCCGAACCCGGCATCCTGGGCCACCAGCAAACGAGCCTCTTCCAATGGAAGGTAGTTTTGCGGTACCCGTGACGACCGTTGGCGGTACGCATAATTGCGCCGCCAGATCTCTGCATTCAGATCATCCAGGTTAAAGGAACGTTGGTAGTAACGATTGAGGCGCGCCAGCGCATCGGCATCACCGTTGTAAGCCGCCACAAAGTCCTCGGCCGCCTGTTCGTGTTCGTGGCCGATACGGTCCATGCCAAAGACTACATCTTTCGCGCGTGCACAGCTAGCCCCTTGACCTTCTTCAACCTACGGGAAATAGTCATCCTCGTTGGCAACCCTCAGCCTTTCCACTCACATCCCGTACGCACTGGGTTTCTTGATGGGAACGAACGACGAACAACCATCAATTGACGGCCTCTAGGAGGGTTTTGTCCACGGTGAAGGAGCGGGCGTCCCCTCAGCGTGTTTGGAACTCAGACAAACAGAGCAGACTGCCTGGACGATGATCCCAAAAATCGCCAAGGCCCAAGAAAGCTCAAACGTACGCACATCGAGCAGATCTATGGCAGGGCAAAGCGCCTATACGCTGGCTACTTGCCGACGCAGCTCCATCGCCAACTCTTTCACTCGCTTTTCGATGTCATCGCGCACTTTGCGGTACTTGCGGTCGCTGCCGGTGAAAGGATCATCGACATCCCATTCCAGAATCGTCACGGCCTTCTGGATGGAGGGCGGAAAGGGAAAACCGCTCATGTTCACGATGATGTCGAAAGACCGTACGTCAAAGGCATTCAGCCCCTTGGAACTGTGTCCCTGCATCTCGATCTGCTTTTCAGACATCGTGGCGACCGTCTCTTCCGGTACATAGCCAAGCGGAGAGATGCCGGCGCTCTCGGCTTCGATGATGTCGGCGTACAGACCCTTTGCAAAAGCTTCGGCCATCTGACTGCGGCAGGCGTTGCCCAGGCAAAGAAACAGCACACGGACGCGATCTGCAGCTTCTGGCTGCGGGGGAGGTTCAACCGGGTTACGAAAACGCATGAAATCTAGAAAACGGCGCGACAGAGCCTCTACTACTGTGCCAGAAAACACCATCGCTCTGCTCACCCCCAAGACCTTAGCGACGCCACGCCGATGGCTCCGCAAAAACCACAGCGAACCACACTCGGCGCGACACATCGGCAAATCTGCCTCTAAATCCACCTTCAGACACAACCTCAGACACCGGCCTCGCTCTCCCGAAGGGCCACAGCGAATGCAGTGGTAGTGCACACCTTGTCGCGTACGGCTAGATGCGCTGTCTTCGCTTCTATGCCTCTTTCCCGCGCGTCACTCGCCAATTCCCCGCGCGTCACTCACAGATCCCTCACCTCTCCGCTGTTACTGTTTACCTCTGTCTCTGACCCTACCCCTGCCCCTGCACCTGCCCCGTACACGCCCTTCGCACGCCCTGTCCGCTTCCTACACATCTGCGCCCGCATCCAGTCCTGCATGACTCTCTGTTAAACCATAGATCGGCGGGGCAAGACAGAACTGTAGGTAATCACAGGGAAAAACAGAGTTCGTGTAGCAATTCATACAGACAGTCGAACACGCGGCGCCCATTACAGATAGCGGTGTCATAATGTGAGCGAGCGGAGTTGTATCGCCACCATGTCTAGTACCCCTGTTTTGAACGCCCTTCCCGATCAGGAACTGAATCCCTGGTTAGCTGCGGAGGCCCGGTTTTCCGAGGCTGCCGAACGCCTGGGGTTGGACGACGGTCTGCGGAAGCTGCTGCAGGTGCCGGAACAGGAGATCACCACCTACATTCCGGTCGTGCTGGATGATGGGCGCCTAGAGGTTTTCGTTGGTTATCGCGTACACCATTCCCAAGCTCGTGGGCCGGGAAAGGGCGGCATTCGGTATGCACCCGATGTCAGCCTGGATGAGGTCCGCGCCTTGGCCTCCTGGATGACCTGGAAGTGCGCCGTGGTCAACGTACCCTTCGGCGGAGCCAAAGGTGGCATTATTTGTGACCCCACCATCATGTCCAAAGGGGAGTTGGAACGGCTGACCCGCCGCTACACCGCGAATATCTTTGAGTTTATTGGACCCGAGCTGGACGTGCCCGCTCCAGACATGAACACGAATGACCAGACCATGGCATGGATCATGGATACCTATTCCATGCACCGTCGCCAGAATTCCAGCGCCGTCGTCACCGGCAAGCCTTTGGACCTCGGCGGAAGCCGTGGCCGCCCGGAAGCCACGGGGCGCGGATGCCTGATGGTGTCGAATGAAGCCCTGGCCCAGTTCGGCATGAAGCCTCCCGATACCCGTGTGGTTATCCAGGGCTTTGGCAACGTCGGCGGCATGGCCGCTCGCCTGATGGCGGAACAAGGCTATAAGATCATTTCCATCGTCGAGTGGGACGGCGCCGTCTACAACGAAAATGGCTTGGATATCCGCGCGCTGATGGAATACCGCAAACGCACCGGATCCATCAATGACTTCCCCGTAGCGGAAAGCGTTGATCGCGCCGAAGCTCTGCTGCAACCCTGCGATATCTTGCTGCCCGCAGCCAAAGAAAATGTCATTACCAGCAAGAATGCGGGCAAATTGCAGTGCAAAATCCTCTGCGAAGGCGCAAATGGGCCGACAACAGCCGCTGCGGACGATATCCTGGCGGAAAAGGGCATTTTCGTCATCCCGGACATTCTGGCTAACGCTGGCGGCGTCACCGTTTCTTATTTTGAATGGGTGCAAAACCGTCAAGGCTTCTATTGGAACGAAGCCATGGTGATTGAGCGTTTGCAGGAACTGATGGTGGCTGGCTTCAAGGACACGCTCCGCTATGCGGAAAAGTTTGGCGTGAACAACAGAACCGCCGCCTACATGCTAGCCGTGGATCGCGTTGCCTTTGCAAGCAGCTTGAGAGGGATTTACGCGTAGGGACGGCGCGCTGGTCGACCGATTCCTGCCCATTGCACGATGCCTGCCGAAGCAACGACACCATTGATGCGCCAATACTTGGCGATTAAAGAGCAGGCGCCCAATGCCCTGCTCTTCTTCCGTCTGGGCGACTTCTATGAGCTCTTCTTTGAGGACGCCGTGGTCGCCGCGCGCGAACTCGATATTACCCTGACCTCGCGCAACAAGGACAAGGACGACGCCATCCCGATGTGCGGCGTGCCGTACCATGCCGCGGATGGCTACATCGCCCGGCTGATCCATAAGAACTACCGCGTGGCCATCTGTGAACAGATGGAAGCCCCCGGTCCGGGCAAGAAGCTGGTCCGGCGTGAGATCATGCGCGTCGTCAGCCCAGGAACCGCCACAGACACGGGCATCCTCCGCAGCCGGGAGAACAACTACCTTGCCTGCGCCACACTGCACGAAGACCGCGCTGGCCTGGCTTGGGTAGACCTTTCCACGGGCGAGTTCCAAACCATGGAATTGCCTGCCACGGAACTCTGCCCGGTGATCGAACAAGTTGGGGCCAAAGAGCTTTTGGTATCCGAGAACCTACGCGCGCTTGGTGCTGACTTGGCGGGCCTGCGTATTCTCATCACGGAAGTCGATGCGTGGACGCAGGAGACGAACTACGCAGATCGTCTACTGCGTGATCATTTTGGCCTGCTTAGCCTGGATGGCTGCGGCCTTGCCGGAAAACCTTTGGCAACCGGCTGTGCAGGCGCGCTGCTGCACCATCTGCGTGACACCCAGAAGAGCAGCTTGGACCACCTGGAACTGCCAGGGTACATGGAGCGCGGCCGCGACCTGGTTCTGGATGCCGTCACCATACGTAACCTGGAGCTGTTCGAACCGATCTTTTCTCAGGATCTGGATGGCAATCGCCAGGCAACCTTGGTGGCCACGATTGACCGCACCTGCTGTGTGATGGGCGCGCGTCTGTTGCGCCGCCGTCTGCTGCGTCCTTCGCGGGATCTCGCGGAAATCGAAGCGCGCCTGGACGCCGTGGCCGAACTCGTGGGCAATACCATCGCCCGAGGCGAAACGCGACGTCTGCTGGAATCTGCCGCGGACATGGAACGTCTGCTGGGACGTGTGACTCTGGGGTCCGCAGGCCCGCGTGAAATGGTGGCCCTCGGGCGTTCGCTCGCACTGATGCTGCGCTTGCGTCCTCACCTGGATGGCATGCAGGCAATCCGTTTACAAGCGTTGCGCGAGGGCTTGGACGACGTGCCGGCATTGCGAGAAGCCATCGAACAGACTCTTGCGGATGAGCCTCCCGTCAGCATTGCCGATGGCGGCGCCGTCCGCGATGGCTTCCATGTGGAACTCGACCACCTACGCGACCTCAGCACCAACGCCAAGCGCTTTATCTCCGATATCGAAGAACGGGAGCGCCAACGCACCGGCATCAGTTCGTTGAAAGTGCGCTTCAACAATGTCTTTGGATACTACATCGAGATTTCAAAGTCTAATCTGGCGAATGTACCCGCGGACTATGATCGCAAGCAAACCTTAGTCAATGCCGAACGCTTCATCACGCCGGAACTGAAGAAGCTGGAAGAAGAAGTGCTACAGGCGCAGGAACGTATCGTCGGCATCGAACGCACCATAGTCGAAGACCTGCGGCAGCAGATTATCCAGAACGCCAATGCCGTGAAACAATCCGCAGCTGCACTGGCGGAACTGGATGTGACAGCCGCACTCGCGGCCCTCGCCGCCGAAGACCGCTATGCCCGACCGCGCTTCAACAACGAAGGCATTCTGCGCATCGAAGAAGGCCGCCATCCGGTCATCGAGCGTCTGATGGCCACCGAAAGCCAGCGCTTCTTACCCAACGATTTATATCTCGACCGGTCCAAGCAGTTTCTGGCCATCATCACCGGCCCCAACATGGGTGGCAAGAGCACCTACCTGCGTCAGACCGCGTTGATCTCCATCCTTGCGCAGATGGGCAGCTTTGTCCCGGCCAGTGCCGCCACCTTGCCGTTGATCGACCGGGTGTTTACACGCATTGGCGCCGCCGATAACCTTGCGCGCGGCCGCAGCACCTTCATGGTGGAAATGACCGAAACCGCGGCCATCCTGAATACCGCCACCGAAGACAGTCTGATTCTGCTGGATGAGATCGGGCGTGGCACCGCTACCTATGACGGGCTGGCGCTCGCGTGGAGCGTAGCGGAATACATCCACGACCGCATTCGCGCCAAAACGCTATTCGCCACCCACTACCATGAAGTCACCGTGCTGGCGGACCGCATGGAAGGAGTAGTCAATCTACAGGTTCGCGTCAAGGAAGCGGCTGACCGTATCATCTTCCTGCGTCGGGTGGAACCAGGGGCGGCTGACCGCAGCTATGGTATCGAAGTCGCGCGTTTGGCCGGGCTTCCCCAAACCCTCATCTTGCGTGCTCGTGAGATCTTGCAACTGCACGAAAAGTCGGAAAGCAAGGTCAGCGAATCCATCGTGCCCAGCCGCAAAGCGCCCACCATGCAGATTCAAATGTTTGAACCAGTAACGCATCATATGGCGGATCGCATACGCACACTGAATCTCGACGAGATCCGGCCCATCGAAGCACTACAAATACTCGCGGAACTACAGCGGGAACTGGAGGCGCAATGATTGTAGCGGGCATCATGAGCGGCACGTCGCTCGATGGCATCGACGTAGCTCTGGTCGATATCAACGACGCGGCCGGAACGCCACATTTCCTATTGGTTGGTAGCCACTCTACTCCCTATGCACCAGCGTTGCGGCAAGCCATACTCGGCGTCTCGGACTGTGCTACACACACAGCGGACCTCGCCCGCCTCCACACTCTGCTGGGCCATCTTTATGCCGACGCAGTGGATGCGGCCCTGCAGGAAAGTGGCATCTCCCCGGACAAGCTCGACCTGATCGGTTGCCATGGGCAGACCATCTATCATCAGGGAAGTGCGGCGGATTACCTGGGCTATCCCGTGGCTTGTACGCTGCAAATCGGCGAGCCCAGCGCCATGGCCGAACGCTTTGGCGTGCCCGTAGTTTCGGACTTCCGCCCTCGCGACATGGCTGCTGGCGGCACGGGCGCTCCCCTGGTTCCCTACCTCGACTTCCTGGTATTTCGTGATGCCCATATTGGTCGCATTGCTCTAAACATTGGCGGCATCGCCAACCTGACCGCCATCCCGGCCTCGGCGAACGTCGATGACGTTGTCGCCTTTGACACTGGCCCTGGCAACATGGTGATGGATTCCTTGGTGCGCCGCGCCACACAGGGTACGGAGACCTTCGATGCCCACGGTGCTCGCGCGCGCAAGGGCACAGCGAATGAGGCTTTCATTACGGAAGAACTCGACCGGCCTTACTACGCCGGAAAGCCCCCCAAGAGCGCAGGTCGCGAGGAATATGGAGATCGTTATGTCGATCGTCTGCTTGCTGCTGGAGCCTCGTTGGAAAATGCTCTGGCAACGGCAGCCCTGTTGACCGCGCGCAGCATCGCGCTCGGCATCAAACGCTTTGTCACCCCCGTCATGACGGTCCAGGAACTGGCCGTTGCGGGCGGTGGCCGTCACAATGACTTCCTGATGGAATTGTTGGCGCGCGAACTGCCACACTTGCAAATCGGCGATACCGAACGGTTTCAGCTTTCCGTGGATTTCAAGGAAGCCATCGCCTTTGCGCTGCTCGCGCATGCCACCTGGAAGGGACTTCCCTCCAATGTGCCTGCCGCCACCGGAGCCAAACATCCCGTGGTGCTCGGCAAAATCACGCGCTAAGCCCGCATTGGCTTGGCCGCAATACAGAGGTTATTTTGGATCAGCAACAAGGCGTGGACCAGGATTGGCCCACGAATTACTTCAACTATTTCACCGAAATCGAGGAGCGTTTCCAGCGTGCCCGGGGCACCTCTTTGTTCCTGTTGTCGCCGCTCGATTGGGCGCTTATCGCCACGTGGAAGAACAGCGGCATTCCCCTGGAAGCCGTGCTCGCTGGCATCGACAGCGCCTTTGAAAAGTGGCGCGCCCGCAAGAAACCAGCGCGGCAGGTGAACTCCCTGGCCTACTGCGCGCAGGCGGTCCAGGAAACTGCGAAGGCCCTGTCATTACAGGATACCGGCCAACCGCGCAGCAAGCCCAAAGATGCCGATGCCCCCTTCACCGCGGAAGCGCTCGCGCAGTATCTATCCGATAATGGACGCGCCCTGCAGCAGTCTCCTCATGCCTCTATTCAGGCCATTGGATCACAGTTGATTGCGTTGTCTGATGACGCCGCTCAGCAAATGCCGGATCTGGAATCACTGGAACAGCGATTGACTTCACTCGAAGAGAAGATGCTGGCGCAGCTACGCTTGGCCCATGATGATGAAGCGTTGTTGCGAGCCCGACAAGAACTCGAAACGCAGTTGCGTCCCTATCGATCCAAGATGAGTGGAGAGCAATTGAAGCAACTGGAAGAGCAGTACCTTTCCCGCAAACTGCTGGAAAGCTCTGCCCTGCCCCGCCTCAGCCTGTTCTATATGACCGAGTTTGGCGGCTAGCATTCGGGCCACCAGCCCTCTGACCGTCCGCCCCATGGCGCAACACTGACACCAGCGGAAAGGAACAATCAATGCGACGTAGCGTAGTGCTGTGGTTAGCCGTAGGCGTGCTGATGGGGGTTCTGCTGAGCTTGGTTTTCTTGCGCGGTGGCTGGGGTACATCAAAGGATGGCGTGCTGACCAAGGTGGTGGACCCGCCGGTCGTGGTCACCCAGATCCGCGCCTTGCGTGAGCTGGTGTCCGTGAAGTATCGCGTGCAGAAAGTGGTCGCTATCGAAGAGCAAAAGATCCCCTTTGGCACAGAGCGCATATTACTTTTCGTCCAGGCCGAAATCGCCGCTGGTGTGGATCTGGGTGAGCTGAACGAAGAGTACGTGAAGGAACTGTCCGATGGCACGCTCGCCATCTCCCTACCGAAGCCCAAAATCACCAGCGTCGTCATCGACGACAACCAGACTCGCATCTGGGATCGGCAGGTTACCTGGTGGACGCCCTGGGTGGCCTATAACCAGGACCTGGAACGCCAGGCGCGCCTGGTCGCCAAAGCGGATTGCGAGAAGGCAGCTCTCGAAATGGGCATTCTTTCTCAGGCGCAACGGAATGCTGAAGACGCCATCCGCACTTTCCTGCAGCAGACTGGGAACAAGAACGTACGCTTCCTACAAGCAGATTGAACCATCAGCCTCATCTGGCGATAACTGGCGCACGCCCTATTCCCCGCCACCACCGCCATCGCGCGCCGACACTGTGCCCGCAACCCGGCAGGCAAATGCGCGGTGCACATCGGGCTTCCAGTCTTGCCGTCCCGTTCACCTCTCCACAAGCGCTTTGCGCGAGTGCACAGTTCTATTTTTTGCAAAATATCAGATAATACCATCCGTGTCTCTTGTTAATCACTTACAACTCCGATAAGACCTTTAGCCGGATTGCCGGCCCACGGTAACACCACCGTCGATGTGGATAGCGAAACAAACAGGAGTTGTTAGTCATGGTGAGACGATTAAGCGATCTTTCGCAGAGTACCGAGCATGTCTCCGGCGAAACGCATGAGCGCAAGCGTATAACGCGCAGAGTCGAAAACACAGAGACCGCTCAGCACGATAGGCTGCTGCAGGAAGTCCATCGCATTGCCACGGCAATGCAGCAAGGGGAACTGAACGAGAGAGCCGACTTCCATCTCTTTCAGGGCGAAGAACGCATACTCGTTGAGCAAATCAACCACATGTTGGATGCTGTCATCCAGCCCTTGCGCATCTCCGCCGACTACGTCGCGCGTATTGCCAGCGGGGATATTCCGCCCGCCATTTGCGACGCCTACCGTGGCGCCTTCAATGAAATAAAAAACAATCTAAATACCTGCATCGAATCGCTGAACGGGCTGATCGACGAGATGAATCGCGTTTCGGGTGAACACATCAAGGGCGATATTGAGGCCGTCATCGACGTAGATCGTTTCCACGGCGCATACCGGACCATGGCCACGGGCGTAAACGAAATGGTGGGTGGTCACATTGCCGTCAAGAAAAAGGCCATGGCCTGCATTGCCTCATTCGGCAACGGCGATTTCGAAGCGCCGCTGGAGACCTTTCCAGGCAAAAAAGCATTCATCAACCACACCGTCGAGCAGGTGCGCACCAATCTGAAGGCGCTGATTGTCGATACCGATTCCCTGGTGCAATCGGCAGCCAAGGGTGACCTCTCGGCTCGCGCTGATGTATCGAAGCAGCCCGGTGACTTCCGCAAAATCGTGGTGGGCATCAACACCATTCTGGAACTGATCTCTGAGCCCTTGAAAGTGACAGAACGCAACGCTAGCACCCTGGCCGCGGCAGCCGAACAACTCACCGCAGTCAGTCAACAGATGGCCGGCAATGCGGAAGAAACGGCTACACAGGCCTCCATCGTATCTTCCGCCAGTGACCGCGTATCCCAGAACGTCGCATCCGTCGCCACCTCTTCGGAACAGATGCAGGCCTCCATCCGGGAAATCGCCAAGAACGCCAACGAAGCGGCGCGTGTGGCGCGCAACGCCGTAAACGTCGCAGAATCCGCCAACGCCATCGTGATGAAACTGGAAGGTTCCAGCCAGGAGATTGGCAAAGTCATCAAGGTCATCACTTCCATCGCCCAGCAGACGAACCTACTCGCCTTGAACGCCACCATCGAAGCCGCACGCGCCGGCGAATCGGGCAAAGGCTTCGCGGTTGTCGCCAACGAAGTGAAAGAGCTTGCCAAGCAGACTGCCCGCGCCACCGAAGACATCGGCGTCAAAATTGAGGCCATCCAGAACGACAGCACCGGAGCCATCAAGGCCATCGAAAGCATTGGCTCCATCATCGATCAGGTGAACGGCATTTCCAGCACCATTGCTTCCGCCGTGGAAGAGCAAACCGTCACCACCAACGAAATCGGACGCAGTGTGGGGGATGCCGCCAGGGGTGTCGGCGAAATTGCCAGCAACATCGCTGGCGTCGCCACCGCGGCTCGTGATACTACGCGAGGCGCGACCGACACGCAGAACGCCGCCCGCGCCCTCAGCGAGATGGCTTCCCAGCTGCAACAGACCATCGCGAAGTTTACCTTGTAAGCAACTACGTGGATTCCCACACGAAAGCGAGTTGGCGGGTTGCGCTGGACGAGACAAGCCTTGTCCAGCGCAACCGAGCTAGGTTGCCTTCACGCCTTCCACGGGCAATCCGGCGGCACGCCATTCCGGAACGCTGAACCGAAGCCGCTCCGCTTGGAACTCCTGTTCGCGTAGCCGGGCATTGCCTTCAAACGCTGCGGCGCAAAAGGGCCCCCTGCAATAGACCAGCAGCGGTTCCTGGCGCGGCAGCGTCTCCATTACTTCCGCCAAACGATCAAAGGGAACGCTCCGCGCACTGGGTAGGTGACCTTCGGCGAACTCCGGCTCTGGCCGCAAATCCAGCAGCACCACACCCGCCCGTCCCGATTTGGCCTGCTCCAGCTTGGCATGAAGATCCAGCACCGTCAGGCTAGACACGCCGTCCCCTCCGTCGAAGGTATCACGCATCACCTCCCGCACTTCCGGAATCAGAGCGACTCCCAAGTCCCGAAACAGCAACCACACCCGTGCTACCTCGGCTGTCGCCAAGCGGCAGTGTACGCTGCGCCCCCGCTTTTCAGCCACAATCAGATGACTTGCCCGCAACTGCTTCATGTGAGCGCTGGCCGACGCTAACGATTGCCCTGTCAGTTGCGCCAGTTCATCAATCGTCTTTTGCCCGTGGCTCAGCAGGCTGATCATCCGCAGCCGATTGGCATTGCTAAGCGCATGTCCAACCTCCGCCAGCTTTTCGAAAATTGCCGCCTGCTGCCGTTTGTATTCCACCTGCTCGTCTTCTCTCGTGTCCACCTCACCAGCCTACGACACCCTCGATGCCCCATGCCGCTACCGTCACTTCGGTATGCCAACTGACGCCGCTGATGTCGATCAACACTACCTGATACTTGCCCGGAGCCAGGTTCCCCAGCGCCTCATGGCGCAGATGCACATCTGCCCTGGCTCCCAAGGGCAATACCAAGCTGTATTTTCCTGGTCGCACCTTCGCTACGTAATGATTATGAATATCCCCTTCGGCCGTACCCGCAAGATCCTCCGCAGTCCACTGCACCACCGTCTTGCCTTTGCCATCCCGTAAAGCAAGACCTATCGCAAAAGACCCGTAGACATCCGCGCCTTCCACTCGATAGAGCTGCACATTGAGCGCGCCATCTCGCAACGTTGCCTCCGATAACTCCACCACCGGTCGCACAGACTTGTTATGGAGCGTTCCCCACACTCCCCCGTGGAACACTTGATTCGTCCACAACGTCAGCCCCAGGCAGGCTAACCCAACAGTTCCCAAAAGCACCGGTTGCCGCAGCCATAGCGGCGCTTCTAGGCTCCGTGCCCATCCCGTCACCGCCCGCCCACTCGCACCCCACCGCTGATGCATCCAGGCATCCGCCGAAAAGCGGCCACCCCCGGCAAAGACCAGGGCAATTCCTGACCCCACGCCCAATAAACCCACCTGCCATTCATCCAGGCAGGTTGTCCCCGGCCACCCGGCCCCAAGCAGAATCCCCATCGCCAGCCCGCTGGTCGCCACACCCATCAATCTCGTCATCCAGCCTGCCATCAGTGCGAACCCCACCAACGCCTCCACAATGGTGAACGCGAACAACTTCCACCACAGCAGTTCCGGATGCGTCACGAAGAACTCAATCACCGGACCAATCAGCAGAGCATTCGGCAGAAAATGGTTAAACTTGTCCCCCACATAACCCGCCACATCCGGGTCGAGCTTGTAGTCGATCACCATCCGCCGCCAGAACGCGGAAAAGTACGTCCACCCGACAATCAGCCGCAAGGGCAATAGTAGGTCAGCCGCCCACAAAGACGGCGAACGTCGAAAGTCAGCCACCACTTCGAGCGAATCAATCGGAGACAAGTTGTGATCAGAAATCATGCAAAGCCTTCAGCGCGGGTTGCGCTTCACTAGATTCACTTTATCGCGTTTCACACTAATATTCAATTGATTATTTGAGTGGACTGCCATCTCAGACGTTTCTACCCCAATCGCTCTCGTGGTCCTTTCCCCTAAACGTAAAAGAGGCCGCGCTCCGTAGAGCGCGGCCTCTTTCCACATATCCCACCGGTTTCCCAGCTTTGCGTTTCGTGCGAGTTAGAACTTCACCTTGAAGGCCTTCTTGCCGGCATACTTCGCCGTGGGGCCCAGTTCCTCTTCGATCCGGAGCAACTGGTTGTACTTCGCGATACGGTCGGTACGGCTGGCCGAACCAGTCTTGATCTGGCCCGCACCCGTCGCCACTGCCAAGTCGGCAATGAAGGTGTCTTCGGTTTCGCCGGAGCGGTGGCTCACCATCGCGGTGTAGCCATTGGCTGCCGCCAGGGACATCGCTTCCAGAGTCTCGGTCAGCGAACCAATCTGGTTCACCTTCACCAGAATCGAGTTGGCCACGCCCTTCTCGATACCCTGTCCCAGACGCTCGCTGTTGGTCACGAACAGATCGTCACCCACCAACTGCACCTTGTCGCCAATGGTTTCGGTCAGCAGCTTCCAACCATCCCAATCGTTCTCGTCCATGCCGTCTTCGATGGAGATAATCGGGTACTGCTTCGCCCAGTTCGCCCAGAATTCCACCATCTGTTCGCTGGTGTATTCACTCTTGTCGGACTTCTTGAAGACGTACTTCTTCTTCTCTTTGTCGTAGAACTCGCTGCTGGCCGGGTCAAGCGCCAGGCTGATCTGTTCGCCCGGCTTGTAGCCCGCCTTCGTGATTGCTTCCAGAATCACGGCAATGGCTTCTTCGTTGGATTTCAGGTTCGGGGCAAATCCGCCCTCGTCCCCCACCGACGTTGCATAACCCTTGGCCTTCAGCACGCCCTTCAGGGTGTGGAACACCTCCGCGCCCCAACGCAGAGCCTCGCCGAAGCTGGCCGCGCCGTGCGGTGCAATCATGAATTCCTGCGGGTCCACGGAGTTGTCCGCGTGTGCGCCGCCGTTCAGGATGTTCATCATCGGCACAGGCAGGATGCTGGCGTTCACGCCGCCCAGGTAGCGGTACAGGGGAATCTGCAGGTAGCTGGCCGCAGCGCGCGCAGTGGCCATGGAAACGGCCAGGATGGCATTGGCGCCCAACTTGGCTTTGTTCGGGGTGCCATCGAGATCAAGCATGGCCTTATCGACCACCTGCTGGTCGAGGGCATCATACCCCGCGAGCGCATCCCCGATCTCGTTATTCACAGCCTTCACAGCAGTGAGGACGCCCTTACCGAGGTAACGGCCTTTGTCGCCATCACGCAGTTCCACGGCTTCATATTCGCCAGTGGACGCGCCGGACGGGACGGCTGCACGGCCGAGGGTGCCGTCTTCCAAAATGACATCGGCTTCCACAGTGGGATTGCCGCGGGAATCCAGAATCTCCCGTCCGATAATTTCTACGATTGTGCTCATGAACCGAATCCTCCAGGGATTGTGCGAGTGGCAGCATCGGCAGATTCACACACCTGTCCCACTCCACGAAACCGCAGAGCCCAAGCGGCCGATGCACGCATACCCTTTCTATTGTGACGCAGTGCGGCGGGGATTGCACTTTGGGGGGCGGAAGGGTAGTCAAAGCCTTCGTTCAGCCAACCACATGAGGCACAACCAGCCACAGACTAAAAAAGTCGATCAAACGAATGACCAGATTGATCCTTGAAGTTTGATTCAACCGGAACTTGGTGTCGTACACTGCACGTTCTAGGAACAAAAACACGGTCTCTGTGCATGGTCCTTTTGACGTTCCTCGTTTCCAGGAACAGTAGGCGATAAACTCGACTGACGAAGCCATCCGCTCTAAGGAAAGTTCTACACCAAATGTTCCATGTCTATAGCGTAGCGGACCGCCGAGTCGCCCTTGAGACTCGTGGGTCGAAGGAAAAATTCTGGGTTCATGATGATAATTTTGGGAGGTGTCTATTCAAGTTTCCCAGAGCTGGTTCGGGTGAGGACTGGGCGGAGAAGATTGCCGAGTGTGCAGCCAAGGCTTTATGCATTCCATGCGCAGAGTACCAACTTGCCTCACTAACCCGAGAAAACGAGTGCATCAGAGGCGTTCTCAGCGTAGACATGCTCGCGAATGGGGAAGAACTGGTGTCGGGGCACTCCCTTCTAATGGCTCACACCGAATACCCTGGACCTGACAAAATCCCGCGTTATGACTCAAAACTGGAAGCTTACACTCTTCCGACTGTGCGGAATGCGATTGAAAAATCTGGCATCGACCTGCCATCGTCCATCGAGCCGCATGGCCAATGGATCGATTCAGCGTCGGCTCTCTTTGTCGGATACCTCGTACTGGATGCCTTCATTGGTAATCAGGATCGCCATCATGAAAACTGGGGCTCCATTGAGAACACGGCCAGCAAGACACTCCCGTTGAGACGATCTCTTGCACCGACTTTCGACCACGCGTCTAGTTTGGGATGTCGGTTGGGAGATCAAGAACGAGGGAACCGCCTCCGGACAAATGACAAGGGATATTCCGTGCGCGCCTTCTGTGCGAGAGCAAAGAGCCCCTTTCACGACGAGGGTGGGAACACGCGCCTGCACACTCATGCAGCGGTTGCACGGGCTGCAACATTGTGCGCGTCCGCAGTGTCATACTGGCTTGAAAGGCTGGAATCGTTGCGGGATGACAATTTCGGCGAGTGGATGGGTAACGTGCCTTCTGATCGTATGTCTCCAGTAGCCAAAGATTTCACCGTAGAGATGTTGCGGGCGAATCGAGACCTACTCCTGGAACGGAGAACTGTATGATTTCTGAGCTTTACCTCGCCTGGCAAGATGCCCACTCAAGACGTTGGTTTGTCATTGGCAAGCTCGGTCGGAGTTCACGCGGCTTCACTTTTGAGTACCTGCGCGGTGCCACGGACGCCGAATCCATTGCTGGCTTCCAGGTCCTAATGCCGTTTCCCCGCTTTGATTGGCTTTATGAGTCAAACGACTTGTTCCCATTCTTTAAGACACGGATGATGTCAGCATCTCGCCCAGACTACCGTGAATACATGGAGTGGCTCGGCCTTGATCTTCGGGACGCGGATCCTTTCGAAGTTCTGTCAAGAAGCGAAGCACTGCACGCGACAGATAGATTTCGCGTATATTCAGGTCCCGTGAATAGAGTACATGGCGGACAACCTTACTCTATCTTCAGATTTCCGTTACACGGTCTACGTCATGCAACTCCTTCCAGTCAAGAAAGAGCACTCAGTCTCAGAGCGAATGAATCACTTCTGTTGATGCGTGATTCGCAAAACCCCCAAGACAGACAAGCCCTCGCATTCCGTACGAGCGAAACTGAGGATCAGGATTTGTATTTGATGGGTTATTGCCCCCGCTACTATGCCAGCGAACTCGGGCGTGCGCTTGATCAGCCTGCTGACATCAGCGTGTACGTGGAACGTGTAAATCCCGAACCCGCACCATGGAATATCCGAGTAATTGTACGTGCCGAGGTCAAGGGATTTGCTGGAGCGTGGATGTCTTCATCAGAATATGAATCTCTCGCAGTGCCGGTTTCGGCGTAATCGGCCCCACCTCAGAAATGCTGGAGACACTTTAGTTTGAGATGCTCATATGTAACCAACACTTTCGAGCGCCAGCATTGCATACCGTAGAGCCGGGTGATCGGACGCGGTGTTTCTCGTCCGCTGGCCCTGTCTAGGATGGTTCCAACACTCACGGCATCTGAGTGCATCCGCTTCCGTACCGCCATAGGGCGGGATGTGGTCATTTGCCGTTTCGATTTCTAAATTGCCAGGGTGCCACAGGCTCTGCATCTGCCCAAAGCCCTATCCGCCTAGTTCGCGCATCGTGCTCAAGAGCAGCAAGCTGATCGTCCTTGGAATATTGACGATACCACCACGCCATTCCAGTCTTGACCAACTCCCGATTAAGGACGCGTCCATCCAAAAACACAAGATCAGCGATGATACGACCATATTTATCGCGTCCCTTGACCTTGACAGAGAATTGCTTGTGAAGAGCAAGATCCATTGTTAGCAGTCTTGCTGATTCGGCAAACGGTTGTCCCTTCTCCGGGCAATCGATCCCATTGAGCCTGACTTTCTGATGCCCACGCACGCCAGAGATTTCGATGGTATCACCGTCCGTGACAGACACAACCTCAGCAATGAAGTTCACATCGGCTTGAGAGTTAACAAGGACTCCCGATCTATCCGATTGATCAGCTTTCGTCCTGTCCCGGGTGATATAAACAGCGGCCACAACTACTGACAAGAGAATCACGGTGAACTTCAGCCATTGCGCTAAGGTCCATGTGCCAATCCGTATCGTGTATTTGTGTCTCAGAGACAACATAAGTTTTCTTGACGGGAGCAAACGCCTTAAAGGAGGATCAAGGACGAGAAGCGAACAAGAGTAGCAGTACGATTCCAATAATAACCGCGATAATCACCGTCACTTTGGATGAACTCTTGGATACCTGAACGTGTGTCCGACCCGAGGCACTCTCAAACTCTGCCTGCATACGGTAGTCGGACGCCTGAGAACGGTCTAGTTTCGAAGCTTGTTCAACGAACTCATCCATGTCGCGGCTGGCATTTTGATATCTACGTTCCGCGCGGAGTTTGTCGACTTCAAGCTGCAGTGCCTGATCCGCCGCTGTCTCAGAGACACGTCGGACCTGTTCCTTGTCAAGATTCTTCAGGGCATTCTGTAATAGTCCACCAGGAGTTGGGCGCTCCAGGCTACTGTTATCTTGCGGCATCAAATTGCGCTGCCGGTCATCAGTGGGCATCTTTGAACTCCTGTTGATAGTTATTTTAATGATCCCATAGGGCAGAGTTATCGTGTGCGTAACCAACTTGTTTGACGGAACGCTCAGAAGACGCTCGATGTTCTGAAACTCATGTTCAAGATATGACACTGTATTCTTTGCAGCGATAGCCTCTGCTTCAGCCAAGAGCGCTTTGGCGGCCTGCATGCTACCTGACGAGAGCCATGTCAACCGGCCTTGCACACTTTCGGGTAATTCGGCAGAATACGCTCGGTGGATGAGACGTTCCGCCACCGGTTTGATCGACTCCCGCCACTGAGGAACCAAAACCGATAGGTTGTGCGTTTCAGGGTGCCGGTAGTGTTCTCGAAGCTTGCGAAGTAAATCCACCTTGACCCGCATCGGCAAAAAGGGTGGCAAGATCTCCAACAAGCGTTCTGTTGTCTGCGCACTGGGCTCAGTTCTACCAAGTCTCCATGAATCGTAGGTCTTCCGCGCATATGCTGCTGCTGGCGCTCCGAACTTCTGCCTGTAGCCGCTGAAGAATTCCTCAAGCGTTGAAGGCCTCAGATTGAAGAACTCAGCCCGCACGTCAGCGTCAATGCCTCCGTATTTTGCAGATACGATGGCACGCTGGGATGTGTGATAGCCACCCCAGCTTCTGCTGCTGCTCCTTCGATAGCGCGGTCGATACGCCACAGATCTGCTAATCCTTCGCTCGACTCAAAATATTACGAATCGTATCATCTGATGGGACTGAAATGCGGGAAATACGAAAGGCGGAACAGTCACCGGGTTTCCCGTTTTCTGAGAGAACAAGCCCACGCACCGCACCCACTTCTCTCGCAGCATGCCTCGAATCGCTCGTGTCGTCGCGGTTGGCGTACCCCATCACATCACGCGACGCGGAAGCCAACGCGCCACCACCTTCTTCTCCGACGCCGACCGACAAGTCTACCTCGAACTCCTGGCGGAACACGGCGCGGCACACCACGTTGACCTGCTCGGTTACTGCCTCATCCTCAATCACGTCCACTTGCTTGCAATCCCGCGGCGTCACGACTCTATGGCTCGCGGCATCGGACGCGCCCACAACGCTTACAGCCGCTGGATGAACATTCGACGCCACCAGACGGAACACTTCTTCCAAGCCCATTTCGCCTTTTCTCCCATGGATACGGCGCACACTTGGCGAGCGCTCCTCTATACCGAACGCAACCCAGTCCGAGCCGGTGTGGAAAATCGTGCCACCCACTACCCCTGGTCCAGCGCACGCGTTCCTTTGCTCTTTCAGGGCTCAGAAAGCAAAGTCAGGAGCTGAAGAAGGACGCTTGAATGGACGATCCTAATAGGTATCTACTTTGGTTCTTAATTGCATTGGAGTCGGATATATGAAAAAGAAAACTGAACCTTCTGATCTGCTATCTGCAACGATGATGGGAAGGAATGATCTGGCGCTCGCAGCGATAGATAGAGGAACCAATCTGGACCAGAGAGATCGAGACGGAAGAACGAGTTTGTTCCAGGGAAAAGGCGGGACGGTCACCACGTTAACCGCTTTCCGCGATGAGATTACCATCACCCAGCAGCACGAGCCCTTGACGCGCAGCATTGGACGATGCGACACGCACCGCCTCGCAGAAACCGTACCGTCCTGCATGCACGAACGCCCACACTGCGCGGCACAACCGCCGCGCCAGCGGAGGCCAGAGCACAGCCCGGCTTTCAAGTCGGGGTCTCAAACATAGCGGTGGCGCAGCCTCCACGTCGCGACCGCCTAGCTGCGGGCGCGACACCACCGCTTATGATCCACCACGGGTGTCGCTGCCGTCTGGCAGCTCGAACATCTGCGAGACGCCTTGCAGTCCGGAAGGCCCGTCGGGAATGTCGTCTTCACCGACGCCCCAGAATCCGAGGCTGACAATCCGCTAATCCTCAATGACTGCCAAGCCTTGTCGCTGGAGATTCGCCAAGGAATCCAACATGCCCTGTAGCACAGCAGCAGGGTGTCCCTGCCACTCTTCGACCAGCCCCACGACTTTGAGGGGCGCAGACGTGCGATAGGATTTTGTGGGATTTCCGGGAAATTTCTTGTTCGTCAGATTCGGGTCGTCCTCAAACGGGCCGGTCGGTTCCACGAGGTATATGTAGCCACGACTGTCCAGGCCAGACAGGGCCATGGCAAGTTCCGCTCCCCAGATGGCCGGTTCCAGCAGAGCGGAAAAGTAAACGTGTTTCAGCGCGCGGCCCTTTTCAAAGTGAGAAAGATGCCCGGTGGTAAGCAAGTCGCCAACCGCTAGCTTCGCTTTGGTTCCGTGATAGAACGGACCGTCCACTTGCGGACAATTCTCGTGCGAAACAGGAATCCAATCATTCGTCATCACAGGCTCCGCGACTCCGGCAAACGACCGTTGCCCCCAACGGACCGGCATTCACGGGTCCAACCGGCGCCGAGCGTTCGCCATGCCCAAAGATGGTTGGCGACACGCTGACGCAAGGTCGTAGCGGGTTATCGTCCAGGTACGTGCATCTGACGCAATCAGCCAGGAATACGGGCGATGACCTTGATCTCGAAATCGAAGCCCGCGAGCCAGGTCACGCCGACCGCCGTCCAGTTTGGATAGGGTGGTTCTGGAAAGAATTCGCTTCTGACGGACATGATGGCGCCGAGCTGATTTTCCGGATCGGTATGAAAAGTGGTCACGTCGACGATATCCGCAAGGCCGCATCCACTCGCGCGCAGGATCTCTTCAAGATTCGAGAATGCCAGACGGACCTGAGCCTCGAAGTCTGGTTCGGGCGAACCATCACTACGGCTGCCGACCTGACCGGACACAAACAACAGATCACCGGATCGGATCGCTGCGGAATATTTGTAGGACTGGTAAATGTCGTGCCGACCGCTGGGGGATATGACTTCAGATTGGGGCATTTAGCATTCTCCTCACATGGGGCGATGGAAAGCAATTTGGCCATCGCATTTCCTGCGCACAGCCGCCATCACCTGACCCAGGCTTTCAAGCAGCGATAGTGACAGCAGCGGCGGCCACCGAGCATCACGCCGGTGACCGCCCTCGCCAGACAGCAGTCCGTCCGCAACGCGCACTTACCAGGGATAGGTGCCGTCTTTATGAACGAAACTCCCGGTCGGACCGTCATCCGGCAATTGGGCCATCCGCACAATCGCAATGGAGCCTTCCTCTACCGTTTGCGTGCCGCTGTGGTTGTTGATATCCGTAGCCGTATACCCGGGGCACACCGAGTTCACCTTGATCTTGGTCCCGCGAAGATCATAGGCCAGGTCGACGGTGAACATGTTCAGCGCGGCCTTTGAAGAGTTATAGGCCAGCAACTTCACGCCATAGAACGGGGAGAACGGATCGCTATTGATGGCCAAGGAACCCAATCCGCTGGAGACGTTGACAATGCGGCCGGCCTCCGCCTTCCGCAGCAGCGGCAGCAAGGGCTGCGTGAATGCCACGGTCCCGAAAAAGTTGGTCTCAAACACTTTGCGCAACGCATCGATGGTTGCATCGCTTGCGGGCCCGTCGCCTTCCGCGCCGATCCCGGCATTGTTGATCAGCACATCCAGGCTTCCGAATTCCGCCTCGATCTGCTTTGCCAAGGCGGCTCCGCTTTCGGACCCCTGGTTCAGGTCCGCCGAAACAAAGCGGACATCCAGCCCTTCACCCTGCAGCGTACTGGCGGCCTGTTCCCCTCGCGCAGCGTCCCGCGCTCCCAGCAATACGGTGAAGCCGACGCGCCCCAGTTGGCGAGCCACCTCAAAACCGATTCCTTTGTTTGCTCCTGTGACTAAAGCTACTTTTGCCACGTATCCACCTTTGACGGCGTAAATTGGGACACCCGCCAAGATGTACGGCGTCCATCACCATCATGTACACCGTACACCATCCGAATGCGATAATCAAGATGTACAGTGTTCTGACATGGCGTATCCGGCAAAAACAGGCAGAGACTGCATCCTTGCTGCTGCGATGGAGCAGATTGAAAGCAGCGGGGGCGAACCGCTTGCCATTCGATCCGTAGCAGCCAAGCTAGGCCTTGCGCCCAATGCCCTCTACCGGTATTTCGAAAACCTTGCCGCGTTGGAGCAGGCAGTGGCTGAAGAGGTCCGCCTGCAAATGTTCCAACGGATGCAGGATGCGGCAGATCAGCATGACTCGCATGGCGAACATAGTGCGCCAGACCAACTTAAGGCGCCGGATCAACACAGTGCGGCAGGCCAATTTAGTGCTACAGGGCAGGCCGATGCAGCGGAGCAGACCGATCCTTCTGCGACAATGCGAGCGATCGCGGAAGCCTATCTTCGTTATGCGCAACAGCAGCCTCATCTGTTCACCTACACCATGAAGCCGACCTGCACCGGCCTACCGAGTCCCCAGTGCGTGCAAAGTACCGCCTTCCTGCAACAGCAGGTGGCCCGCCTCTACGGAGACGATCGCGCCACGGCCGCCACCAATGCCCTGCTATCCTTCCTGCGCGGATTGGCCCTATCGAGCAACGCTGGCGTTCTTCCACCGGAACAGGCATCCACCTGCTTCCATTTCGGCCTGGAAGCATGGATCGAAGACGCACTGCGTCAACCCGACAAGGCGCCATAGCCGCACTTACACGTTAGTGAATAACCCACTGGCCGGAGGGATTGACTGCTGGATTCACGCACAGCGACGAGCTAGTTTAGGACACAGGTTCGCGACGAAACGGAAGATATGCCCCCCTTCCCCAACCCACCACTGCGCAGACAAGAAGGACTCTGCCGAGTGGGAAGTTCTACTCAAATCGCGATCGCATATGGCAGTTTCTAAGGGAGGGCGATTAGTAAATCGCTGACCTCATACTCCCTCAGATGAGCCAAACCAAACGTTATGCCGTATGTGCCTAAAGACCCCTTGAATATGTAGTTGTAGTCCATGAACTGGTCTCCCGAGAGGGCGTCGCTATACGGCTGGATATTTCGCCAGAAGAGTTCGGCCTCCAGACACGGATCCCGTCCCGTTACCCTCAGCCCAGGTCCTTGCACAGCGGATATCAAGACAGAAGAACTGTCAAAGAACGGCTGAAAGCGAACACCCACGATGCGACCGTCAGGACGCCGAAGATAATCGTAGAATCCGTTTGTGTCTCCGTATCCGGCATCCTCAAAGGCCTCTCCGTCGACGGTCACCTGAGTCAGCGGCCATGGGATGATCTCCGCGCGTGGTGTCGGCGCCACAGTGACAAAAAGTACTCGATCTTCCATCAATTCTCAGCCTCGAAGTGATGAGTTACTCTGACAACATCATAGTCCCGCACCTTCTGCGGTTCCCAGCCTCCCCACCGAGTCCGGTCATTTCACGTCGTCACCGCTGTGACGTCATAATGCGAGGGACAAGACTGTCCGAAGACAAACAGCGCGAAGCGTCCAAGGAGCAACCGCCAGTGCGGCTGCGACACCGATGGGCAATCCGCCCCACCTGCCCCCTCGTGCGATACCTTGAAAGGTATCCATGCCTAACTTGACCCGTCGCATGTTCCTCTCGCAAGCCGGAACCTGGCTGCTTGCCGCGCCCATGGCGGCGCCAGCATCGCAGGCTCTTCTCACCAAGGAATCCGCCCCGCTTGCCCGGATCGCCATCGTGACGGATATTCACTACGCCAATCGCGACACCAGGGGTCCTCGCCACTACCGCGACTCCCTGCAGAAGCTCGATGAAGCCGTCGCCCTCTGGACCCGCGAACGTGTTGACGCCGCCATCCAACTCGGCGACTTGGTAGATGCCTCCCCTACCGTCGAACTCGAAACGGAAGATCTTCGCCGCGCTCTTACATCGCTTCGTCGACTCCAAGTCCCCTGGCATTTCGCGCTGGGCAACCACTGCGTCACCACCCTCACCAAGCCGCAGTTTCTCGCGGAGTGGAATGCGCCTACTGGCCACTTTGCGTTCACAGTCAACAAACAGCGCTGCCTTGTGCTGGACACCACATTCTCCAGCGATGGCCGCCCCTATGGAGGTCGCGACTTCGATTGGAAAGACGCCTACCTGCCGCCCGACCAGCTTGCGTGGCTACGTACAGAACTGGCCACTGCCGCCGAGCCCGTGCTGATTTTCGTCCATCACCGCCTCGACACTGCTGATCACTACAGCGTCAGCAACGCTGCAGCCGTCCGCGCCGTCATGGAACAATCCGGCAAAGTCGCCGCCGTCTTTCAGGGCCATCAACACGTCAACGCCCACCAAATTATTGGAGGCATTCACTACTGCACGCTTCCAGCTATGGTCGACGGCCCGCCGCCCGAAAACAGTGCTTACGGCATCCTCGATATCCACCCCGAGGGCCATATTCACCTTCGCGGCTATCGCCTGCTCACCACCACGCGCTGGTAGTCAAGCCCAGGTAGACAGGATGGATCGTTCAGCCGCGTGCAACTCGGCTGGCAACAATCTGCGCGACCACCACAGCCACCACAACGCAAAAAGAGCCCAACAATAGGGTGACCATGGATGCCTGTCGCGCGTCGGCTATCAGTTGCGGAAGAATCAGCGAAGCCGCCATCCATATTGCGGCGGCTATACACATCCCCTTCGCCGCAACGCGGTTAGATTGATACCACGCCTCATCAGAAGAGAGTGAGGTAGAAGTCCGAAAGCCATACCATCGGTTACGTGGAACCTTATCAAACAACAAAGGAATCGCCAGCACGAGGATCAGGATGGGTATGTAGTTGACGAGCATCGGTTACCTCTCCTTACTTTAGGCTTCAAGTTTAAGGGACTTATCTATACTTCAAGCCCCCAAATCGATGGCGATTTTAAAGATGGCTGAGACCAGAAGGTTAGTTCCGATTCCAGCACGCGGATCATCTCGAACATACTCGCCGACCGCATATAGATCGTCGAATTGCCTTTGAACCCAACGCGCTCCCGACCGTCACCGCCGAACAACATCTGGAATTTCGAATGCTCCACCACGATCCCGGTCGCGTCAGCGCGGAGTCTACAGACAAAGCCCCCATGCCATTTCCGGCTACTTCAACCGCCAAATCTCCGTATCAACACGACTCCGCACAGTTTCTCGTCAAAACAGCGAACCACACTCCGCGAAACCAGATCAGAACGCGAAGCGACGGTTCCGAAAGTGCCCAGCATTCAGCGTGCTACAGGCCGTTCGCGCCCGTTCCTGCTATTGCTGCAGCACCGCCTCCAACACCGGCGCAAACGCGTCGGCCTGACGCATGAATCCAAGGTCGTTCGGATGCGATCCGTCGGTCGCGCCTTCGGTGTCATCCCCAAGCAGATTGTCCCCGGCGATGTAATACAGTCCGCCCACGCCTTCCTTCTTCAGACCCGCATATACATCGCGTAACGCTGCATGGTTGTCGGTGTGGTGCTGCTCGCGTTTCGGCAGAATCCAGGAGTTGGTGTTGCGTCGATCTTCCACCAATACAATCGGCGTGTCCGGCTGAGCGGCGCGAATCTGCTTCACCAGCGCCGGTCCCTTTTCCCGCACCTGATCTGCCGTCATATTCGGCAAGCAATCGATCACATATACCGCAGCGTCGATCTTCACCAGAAACTCACCGACCGCCGCGTCCATGCGGCCATTGCCGGAAAATCCAAGATTCACCACGGGCCAATCAAAGCGCCGCCCCAGAATTGCGGTATGCACCATGCCCGGCCGCGACGCACTGGCGCCGTGGGTAATCGAGGTGCCATAGAACACAATCGGTTTCTGTGTGCGTGGAGCCAGTTTCTCGAACTTGGCGCCGACAGGTACTCCAATCGAAAGCGACTCGATACCGTTGTACAGGGGCAAATACACTGCGTACTCGCGGAACCCACGAGCCAACTCTCCAATGATCTCCAGCTTCATCTCCTGCTTGTCGGTTCGGGTCATGTTCACCCAGCGCCACTTGCCTTGATCGTCACGCGCATAGAGATCGAGCCCGCTGACACCAGTAGCCGGCATATGCGGCATCGCCAACTTGTCCTTCTGCAGCAGAAAATGCCCCCAGATGGATGTGGCGTCCGTCTTGAACCGCACCATCATCCCCGCGCTGTCCTGGCTCAACCGCCAAACCGCATCCGTCACTTTGCCTTCCGCCGCATCCGGCATGCGCTGAAACCAACGCTTACGCGGCGCATCCGGCCAAGCGCGGCCTTCCAGTCCCCACGTGGTGACATCGTGCCACGAAAGGTCTGGAGCAGGCGCCGCTTTGGCCGCACTCGCAGCAGGTGTGGCGACAGTCTGCCCATACAGAGACGGCGCCACCAGATGGGAAGCAACCAGGCTGGCGGCAATAACGAAGGTGAATAGAGATCGCGAAATCATAGAGTGTGATTGATGAACAAGGTCGAGTTCTTGTGCAGCGCAACAGTTTCAGAATGACGGGCTCAGGAGACTCCTCAGCGGAGACTCGTTGGAAGCTCGAACGGACTTAGGAATGCAATTAGCATTCACCGCCCACCCCCTCAGCCCTACGTCCTTTACGCCGCTGCTGCGCTTCTATCATATACGGACCCGTGGCAGCGCAACGCAGCACACGTTTTAGCGAGCATCATCGGTCATTCCCCGGCAGGTGATCGCCGCCTGCGGGTCATGGTTCCGTAAAAGGACGACTTGGTGATCGCTGACAAGAACCGTCAGATCCTTACCCGTGTAGCGTCCGGCAACCTCCGGGACAGGAGACAGTGGTTCCTGCGTCAACCGAGGAGCAAGCAGACGTCCGTCCGCATCCAGTTTCAGATGCTGCGCGCCGACGGGAGCCGGGCACATCACCATCCAGCCATCAGCCCGATTGTTGCCCAGATCCGCCGCCACGTTGGCCACTTTCGGAAATCGCAGTTCCCCGCGCCTAGCATCCATCACCATCCACGCCACACCACCGCCGAAAAGCACAACAACACCGATGGCACTCAGAACCCGGACAATCCTTCGCGGTGGAGAAGCCGCTGTCGCGCGCTGCGGACGGGAAGGATCGCCAAGCCCGGCAAGCCGCATCTTCGCTTGTCCGATAGAACCTGGCAAACCACCGTCCACCGCAGCCTGCCAACCCAGCGGACCTCGCGTTACGAAGACCTTCGTACTTTCCCGCAGATGCGGATGGAACAATTCCAGATCAACGCCGCCATCGCGCCAGTGGTAGTGACAATCCCGATTTAGCGTAGTCAGGCCAAGCAGCAATACGCCGCTGCGCGCATCGTATAGTTCGGGACGCCGTTGTTCTGATTGTTCGTGGATGTCGCGCGGATCAAAACAACGGTGCAGATCAAGCGCCATCGCGCCATCCGGCGACATCTCCCGGCGGATGTTCTGGGTATCGCTGATCTCCGGCAAACCTGCCATCCAGCCTCCCTTCCCGGCCCACTCTCGCCGCTACTTCGCACCGCTAGCTAATCGCACTACCGCGGCAGCACCTCACGCAGCACAGGGGCCAGCGCTTCCGACATCCGCATAAACCCGAGGTCATTGGGATGTGAGCCATCAATCGTACCGTCCCCATCATCACCCACCAGATGATTGTCTGGTACGTAGTGTAGATCAGCTACCCCTTCCCGCTTCAGCCCTTCATAAACTTCACGGATGGCAGTCTGCCGGTCCGTATGGTATTGATCACGCTTGGGCAGCGCCCACGAATTGGTATTGCGCAGGTCTTCCACCAGAATAATGGGAATCTTGGGATGCGCGGCCCGCAGTTGCTTCACCAATGCAGGCCCCTTCTCCCGCACCTCCGCCGGATTCATGTTCGGCACACAGTCCAGCACAAAAGCCGCCGCATCCATCTTGACCATCAGATCCCCAACGGCGGCATCCATGCGACCCGTCCCGGAAAAGCCCAGATTGACCACCGGCCGGTCAAACATACGCCCCAGAATCGCCGTGTACGCCATCCCCGGCCGAGATGCGCTCGCACCCTGGGTGATCGATGTCCCATAGAACACGATCGGGGACTGTGTCCGTGGAGCCAGCCCTTCGAACTTTGCCCCAACCGGCACACCCAGAGAGAGAGACTCCAGCCCGTTGTAGAGCGGCAGGTACACCGCATATTCCCGCAACTGCGGGGACAGTTCCGCAATGATGGCCAGCTTCATTTCCGGCTCGTTGGTTTTGGTCACGCCAATCCAACGCCACTTGCCCTTGGCATCACGCGCATACAAATCCAGTCCGCTAACGCCGGTCGCTGGCATATGTGGCAGCGCCAATCGCTTCCGGCTCAAGGCGTAGTGCGCCCAAATGGTCGTGGCGTCCGTCTTGAAACGAACCATCATGCCGGTGCTATCCTGGCCAAGCTGCCAGACCGGCTTATCCACCTTTCCCTGGGCGGCATCAGGCAGTCGCTGAAACCAACGCTTCCGCGGCATCTCCGGCCAAGCCCGGCCTTCTACTCCCCACTTGGTGACATCGTGCCACACCAACTCCGGCGGAGCCTCTTCCTCATCGGCATCCTCCGCAGGCACGTCGACAACCTGTGCATAAAGTGACGGCGCAAGCGGATAGTGCAATACCAGGCTTGCGACGAAAACGGCAGTGAAAAGAAAGCGCAAGATCATAGCGTATGAATAAACAAGCTTCTTAAAACGGAATCCACTACGACTGCAGGCGCCGCCACGGCCTCCGGCGGCGGCGCCCTCATCGGGATACTGAAGTTTCTATCATGGGAAGTCGTCTGGCAAGCGCATTCCAACTGGCGGAAAGCCGTCCTTCCTGCCTTTGCCGCTATTTCCCACTCTGTGACTTTAGGCACAGATCCCCACCGCAAATCCCCTCACCATAAAGAAGAAGGCGCGTAACGCCCTCAAACAGACGGCGCTGCACCCGCCACAAACAGGGCAAGCGCTCCACGCTTCCAGGAGAATCCACCGTGAGTGAGATCATCAACAATCGCGCCCATCGTATCGCCACGCTGAAACACGTCATCCGGCATCTGCACGCCGGCCAAGCGCCGGAAGCCGTACGGGAACAAATGAAGAAGCTGGTCGGCGAGACCGACTATTCCGAAATCGTGGCGATGGAGCAGCAGTTGATCGCCGAGGGCATGCCCGTCGAGGAAGTCCAAAGCATGTGCGACCTGCACTCGCAGGTTACCCGTGACGTTCTGGTGCAACTACCCGCTACCGCGCAAGCTGCGGCCGAGCTGCCTCCCGGCCATCCGGTCGATACTTTCCGCCGGGAAAACCAAGCGCTCAACGGCGTGCTTGCCCGTATGCAGATGGCCATGGCGGAAATCAGTTCCCTGCCCGACGACGCCATACCCACCGGAGCTCTTCTCACCTGGCGCCACTGCTACAACGACCTGATGGATATCGACAAACACTATCAGCGCAAAGAAAACACGGTGTTCTCTCATCTGGAAAAACACGGCATCACCGGCCCCTCCAAAGTCATGTGGGCCAAAGACGATGAAGTCCGCGCACGTCTCAAACAACTCGGTGAAGCCCTAGCCGACACCGGGGCCACCGCTCTCCACTGGAAGGTCATCGCAAGCACTCTCGGCCAAGCGGTCCTACAGTCCGTTTCGGAGATGATCTATAAGGAAGACAACATCCTGCTGCCCATGTGCCTGAACACCTTCACGGAACAGGATTGGGCCGAAATCTGGCAGGCATCTCCCCGCTACGGCTGGTGCCTGGTCGCGCCGCTAAAAGGTTACGAACCGCCGCCCGCCCTGCTGCAAGCAGGCATCGATCTTCCAACTTCCGAAGCCATTGCCCTGCCCACCGGCACCCTGTCACTGCAACAGCTGACGGCCATCTTTGAATCCCTGCCCGTGGACCTTACCTTTGTCGACGCCGATGACCGTGTCGCCTTCTTTTCCGAAGGGCCAGACCGCGTATTCGCCCGTAGCCGCGCTGTTCTTGGCCGTAAGGTGCAGCACTGCCACCCGCCCAAGAGCGTCCATATCGTGGATCAGATTCTGGAAGACTTCCGCGCGGGCACACAATCCGTCGCGGAGTTCTGGATCAACTTTCAAGGGCGCTTCGTCCACATCCGCTACTTCGCCGTACGCGATCCCAAGGATGGCTATCTCGGCACATTGGAAGTGACCCAGGACGCCACATCCATCCGAGCCCTCGAAGGAGAACGCCGCCTACTCGCCTATGGCCCCACTAGCAATGCGGGAACAACGGACAGCCACGGCGAACACCCCCACGACGTTCATGCCCATGCCGGACATCCGCATAGTTCCGGACATCCTCACAGTGGCGGACACCCCGGAGCATAGGGCGGCCCTCAGCATCACCAGCCAGCAGCACGATAGAGCGAAGGTCCGTCATCGGGCCCTTCCCTCTATCTCAGATTTCGGTTAAGGTGCGACGGCGTCACTCCCGCATTGAAACGCCAGTGTGTGGCGCCCATCACCACGACGTCGTAGTATTTGTCCCGCCAGTTCGTGAATTGCGGAGTGGACAGGAAAGAATCCGGCAACGAAGGCACATAGGCGCCGGGATTGTAAGGCAACCCCACACGCTGGGCTATGGCCATGCTTTCGTGGTAGCTGTGCATGCCGCCCCCCACCAGATAACCTACAATCGCCAATACAAACTGCTTCAGCGGTTCGCCGTTCTTGATTCCGCCGAACGCCCGCCCCGCCTGCAATAGCGTGCCGGTCGTGCCAGAGATCCCCGCGCCGAACAACAGATTTCGTGTGTCACTGTCGTCATAGTAGATATCGGCGTTCTTCTCGCGCATGCGGTTCACGTCGCGCTGAAACATGTCGACGCCGCGGTTTCGGGACTGACCCACATTGCCCATCTGTCCATCACCAGGCGTTCCCGAAGGAGCAATGCCCGGCGTATTGGTTGGCCGTACCTGGCGCGCTAATTGCGCAGGGGTCTCGGTCCTGCCACGACGGTCCTTGTCATCAAACCAGCGTTCCCGCACCAAGCTTCCCCACGCTTTGTATTCCGTCTCATGCGAAGGGCTCTTCAGCTTCGGCAGCAGCTTCCGCCCCACCGCGTCATAAATCGCCAACTTCTGGTCTACGGTGCCATTCGCTGTCGCCTCCAGAATCCCTTGCCACACCTTTTGCGGACCCAAACTCTTCTTATCCGCTTCCGAAATACGGCCAAACCCCTTGCCGCCAGCGGTGTAGAAGTAGTGACCGATTTCCCCGTACATCGCATCCATCGCCGCTTGCTGATTCGCCCAAAAGTGCCGAATCAGGTACTGCTTCATCCCGTGACTGACGCTATCCAGAGCCACCCTGGTGATGTGGGGCAAGTCCAACGCCAGCATGCCCAACTCACTCTCCGCCAGCCGCCGCCGACTCTGGCTGACAAAGGTATCGTAAGGACGCAAAAGGGTCGCGCCGCTACCCCCACGAAATCCCGTATGCTCACCGGTGCGGGCATACACCACCTTCTGATCCAAAGTAATCGCCCATGGCACGAAGCTTTCGCCATCGTGATGCTGTGTGTGGGCAACACGCCGGAGCCCTCCACCCGGTTGCGTCACTTCGACATACCCACGCGGGTCATTGAAGTCGCGGACCAAAAACGTAGCCATCGACTAAATCTTTCCTCCGCACGTCGCGGATGCTTTTGAAATGCGCCCAGTACAAACAGGTGTTACGTCCAGATAGTATGCGCTAAGTCAGGAAGAAATTCGTATCTTGACGATCAACTTTGGTACTCCATCGGCTAGTCTTCGAACAGCGTGCGCAGCGCCTTCCGAATTCACGTTTCAGGAAGACATCGTGCACGGGCCCCACTGATATCGAAGCTCAGCCAGATATCCATCATTTACGCCCATCCCGTTCCGCCGGAGTCGTTGTATCACCCACTCATCGGCAATCCCGAAATGAAGCATCACCGCCCCGCACGCAAATCAACGATCACTGACTTGGCCTTCCGCACAACGGAAGGCCCGAGGGGTCGACAGTATTGTTGCCATGGGGAAATCTCGCAGCACGCCGCCAGCGAACTGGCGCGCCGAACCCGTGGACAGGCTCACCTCACGCTCAGCAAGGCCACTCACGATCACGCGGCTTCCTCTTCCACCGCCGTCGTCCCCGATACGGAAACACAGGGGACATCCGGTGGTATCCCTTCTAGCGTCCATCAATCAGGATCTTCAAACCGCCATCCGGCGCATCGGACGGACGAAGCCGTACATACTTTTTGCTAAGTGGCGCATCCGAAGGTTGAAGCTTCCACTCGCCGCCAACCTCAACATAAACAGCGTAGTCACTTTCTGGCAGCCTCAACTCCACTTCCTTTGCGGGACGATCCTGATAGATGATTAGGAGCTTTACCCGACGATCGACGTTGCCTGAGTGGTGCAAACTACCGCCAAAGCGGAGCGAGCCCGTAAGGCCGAGAGGCTTGACCAAGTCCACGGCCCACGCCTCCAATTGCCCTTTGGGAAGTTCAGACAACAACGAGTCACCGGCGGAGCGTTGCGCCAAAATGATATCCAGTCCCGGCTTCTCTGCCTCGGGCCAGAATGGATAGCTCATCAATAGCAGGAGCGCGAATGAAACCACTGCCAAAGTGGAATACCGCAACCAACCATTCCTCCATTTCGCCGCAACACCCCAAACCTTGGAAACACGAAAAGCCCGAAAAGCAGACCAAGAAGACCTGCACCCGTCACCACGATAGGAGCCAAAGCGATGTACCAACCTGCCGCAGCGACAGCAAACAGAGCAACCACACCACAGCAGAACCCACCCACGATGCGAACAAGCCATACGGGTGCCCCCAGATAACCGAGCATACGTGTCGATGCAAACAGCAGGCTTCCGTAGATCGCAAGTGTGGGCAACAGAAACGGAATCATCCAGCCAGCAAGAAACTGGACTTCGCCTATTGACGGTAGACGAGGGGCACCCCACCCAGGGCCCGGACGATCACTGTAGCCTAGATACCCGATGCAGCTCAGAAACAGCAGTTGCAGTACCGCTCCACCGCCCACGGTCGCCAGCCAAAGCGCGACAAACTTCACAAACGACTTCAGTTCCCTAACGAAATTCATGAATGCCCATTATAGGAGTCAGAGTGGTGGTTTCAAGGGCGTCGAAGGCAACCACTCAGCCAAATTCCAACGAGTGCTATCCGTTGGTCGCCAGTTAGTCCAGAAGGTTGTGTAACAGCGTGTTATGCATTTACCAACCAGCACCGCAGACAAGCCATCCGCGGAAAGGCCCGAAGGGCCGACAGTATTGTTGCCATGGGTGAAGCGCGCGGCAAGCGTCCAGCGAGCTGGCGCGCGGAACCCGTGGACAGACTCCCTCACGCAAACAAGCCCTGAAACGGCGACACCTCGCCTCCGTTTCCGCGACCACCACCGTGCTCCTAACTTGCCCTCAAACCCAACCTCCAACCCGGTTGAACCCACTCGTTACTGGTGTTAGTTGGACGGCCACACAATGCCGCACTTCTGCACCTACCCTCAACTCGACGAGCGCGGCCAGCCAAAGATTCGTGCCTACAAAATGGACCGGCGATTTGACCGAGCTACCGATGAATTTGTCGGCTTGGCTAAAGGCGTCCGATTCTACGGAATCCTGAACCAATCAGGAGATCGTCAAGAGTGTCCCCTGCAAATGCCTTGACGGTCGAGTAGCGAGGCCGAGGTTTCAGGTTTCTCGCTAGAGCTCTCAGCACCACGAACATCAAATGGCCCGGGCTGGCGCCTGCCGAGTGACCATCAGTTGCAGAAAGAGTTTTCTAGCAGGTACCTCTTCGTGCGGTCGCTTTCTGAAGAATGCTGCAAAACGTTGCTCCTTGCCCGCCTACGGCATCCTATTTCACTCTCCCGTAACTTACTCCCTATCTCCTGCAAGAAAAAAGTGGTATTTTTTCTTGCAGGAGAGGAGGTTAGAAAGTGACAAAACCGGTTGAACATAAAGTACTTAGCCGGATCTATGGCAATGGAAGGGGTTGGGCATTCTCCCAAGCTGACTTCGCCGATCTGGGGAGTCGTTCAGCCGTGGATTCAAGCCTGTTCCGACTGGAAAAGAACGAAGTCATCCGCCGGGTCATTCGCGGCGTCTACGACTACCCGCGCTACAGTGAGTTCCTTCAGAAAACCGTGGTGCCGGATATTGACCAAGTGGCCCATGCGTTGGCCCGGAAGTTTGGTTGGCGCATTCAGCCAGATGGAGCAACCGCGCAAAACCTGCTTGGACTCTCCACCCAGGTCCCAGCTCGCATTGTCTATCTCTCTGATGGACCTAACCGCAGCTACGCCGTCGGCAAACAAACCCTAGCCTTCCAGCACACCGCGCTGAAGGAGTCCGTGTTCAAGCTTGCGCAAAGCCGCCTCGTGGTCCAGGCCCTGAAGTCTCTCGGAGAGCAGCGGATCAACCCAAAGATTGTGTCCAAGATCCGGGAGCAATTCGACCCGGCCCTCCGTCGGAAGATTCTCCTTGATACGAAAACATCTACCGGTTGGGTCTATGCCGCCATCCAGGAGATTGCCAAGGAAGCTCCTCATGCTTAAGGTGGCGAAACGCTCTACTCAGGACCGGAGCGATCTCTTCGCGGAAGCTGCGGAGCAGATGGGCATCCGCGCCTCCATCGTGGAAAAGGACTTTTGGGTGTGTCTGGTGCTGAAGGTTCTCTTCAACGAGCACCACCTCCAGAATTATATGGTCTTCAAGGGCGGCACATCCCTGTCCAAGGTCTATGGCCTCATCCAACGGTTCTCCGAGGATATCGACCTGATCCTTGACTGGCAGCTCCTTGGCTTTGACCGTGTAGAACCGCTGAGGGATCTCCCCTCAAAGACGCAACAGGACAAGTTCAACAAGGAGGCTAATCGTCTAGCCGGTGTTTTCATCGCGGAAACGCTCAATCCGAAGCTGAATACTCTTCTTACAGACCTGGGAGTTAGCTTGTCCGCGGAGGTTGATTCCGAAGATCCGCTTGTTATAAATGTACGCTACCCGGCTGCGTTCTCTGAGAGCTACATCCGGCCTGAGGTGAAGCTGGAGATTGGTCCCCTTGCCTCTTGGATTCCTTCCAAGCGGCATTCCATTCAGCCCTACGTCGCTGATGTTCTGCCGAACCTCTTTGACGAACCATCCTGTGCGGTGCTCACCATTGTCGCGGAAAGGACCTTCTGGGAGAAAGCCACAATCCTTCACCAGGAGGCCCACAGGGTGGGCCCCATGCCCCAACGATACTCCCGCCACTACTACGACCTCTACAAGCTTGCTTCTAGCCCCGTTCGTAAAGAGGCACTTTCCGCACTTCCGCTTCTTGCGGAGGTGGTTGCGTTCAAGCAGCGCTTCTATCCCTCGCAATGGGCTCGCTACGACTTGGCGCGACCGGGAACATTTCGACTTCTTCCGTCCTCTGACGACGACAGATCTTCCCTTCAACTCGACTACGAACAGATGCAGGTGATGCTCTTTGGCGATCGACCAGAGTTCTCTTCCATTCTCAAAGGACTAGAAGAACTCGAATCAGAGATTAACGCTTTAGGTTCCTAACCCTCTCCCCTCTTCAGCCACCAGACATCAAGCAGCAGAAAGTCTGCTCCTGTTGTCAGCCGCCTATGGCGTTGTCCGCCACCCCATTTCCCATAGTTGAAAATCGCTCATCCATCCTATTTACAGGAGCTTACAAGCCGACTAAACAAAATCACTTGGCGCGCGCCCACCCATAATGGCGTGAGGTCAAATCCATGCCAAGCACCGCCGCCATCACCGCACGCAACCGCAACAACGCCAGACATTCCACCGGCCCACGCACGCAGCAAGGCAAACACATCGCTTCCCAAAACGCCCGGAAGCACGGTTTCACCGTCACCACCCACCGAGTCCTGGCCAACGAAGATCCAGCGGAATACGCCACCTTCGAAGAAGAGATCGTCGCCATCTACGCGCCAAAGAGTCCTCGCGAACGACTGGCCGCCATAGACATCGCAAAAGCCCGTTGGGCTCTCCGCCGCTTTGACGAAGCCGAACTCCTTCTGCTCGACGCCTGCCTCTGCACAGACGAACAAACACCCGGCGAGACCATTGCCTCTCTCTGCACCGATGGTCGCAGCGCCGCCGCAAGCAGCAACCCCACCTGCACTTCGCTTGACCTGCTCATGCGCTACCGCCGGCCCTGGGACCGCCGCCATCAGGACGCTCTCCGTGAGTTCAATCAGGCCCGTCAAGACCGACATCGCGAAGACCGTCTCGCCATGGCCCAAAAACGCGAAACCCACAAGCAGTTCCAGCAAGAACGGTCCCAAGCCTTGAAGGAGACAAAAGCAATGAAGGAAATCCGCGAAATGCAGCACGTCGAAACACTGCTCGGCTTCCGAGCACCCAATGAGGCACTTACCCCGTTTGGCTTCGTTTCGTCACCAGAGGCTGTTTTGTCACCACGCACGCAGCGTTCGCCAAACAAGGAAACCGACCGCCAAATCAAAGCCATCACCGAACACGATACGATGTTGCCTGGAAATCCCAGCAACGCTCCTACTAATTTTCTATTTGGCGCATAAGCTCTACAACGGAAAGGCCCACAGGGTTTGGTGGAATTCCTCCGCAGTCGGGCTAGTGCGAACTCCTTCCGAAATGACTTCTGTCATGATAGGCCCATGAGTCCAAAATGGCGATTCCTATTGCCCCCTGCGCAGTTCGCATTACACTGGGCTCTACTTTGGTACGGATGCCCCTACCGTCCCATCTGGCAGCGGCATCTAGGAATACAGTTCGCACAGCCAGAAGATATCACTAGTTTCGACACGGGCTGGATCTCAGGCCCGATGAGCGCCGCCGAACAACTGGCAATGGGCTTGAACTTCCCAGCCACTCTTGCAGCGCAGCTCTCACTCGGATTCTACCCACAGGTCTTCCAGGCAGGTTCATCCTCAGATCTGGCTGTTCACATCGCAACTGCAATTTTTCTATTGCCTCTGTGGTATTGGATCGGTCGACGCGTAGACCAGGGCGATATGGCATCAAATCAACTCTCCGCCTTCAAACGGGGTCTCATGTACGTCGCACTAATTGTACTGGCTATGATTGGAGCTATTCTGCTTGTCAACGCAGCCGCGATGCCCCTGTTTGCTGTGGTCTCAGTGGTCTGGATAGCAGTCTCTACAGGGACGCTGTGGGCATCGCTACGCCGTCCGTTAACGCCACGACCTCAGTAGCCATTGCCAGTCACAGCTAGCGCAGCGTTGCTACAGGTGATGATGCTAAGCCGCCGTCAACCATCACTTATGAAGCTAAGATCAGTCGGCACAATAAGGCTATTACCGAGGCCCACGCAGAATCTCCGAATGTTCGGAGACACCCCAAGTCGATAGTTCCTGCAAAAAAGACTCACGTCCGTCATGAAGTCCAGTGAAGAGAATGGCGCTGCCATCCTTGACGGAGGGAACCCAAACCACTAGCTCGTTTCTCACTAGTGCGTATGCAATTAGGCCCGGCCAGCTGAGATGAGAGATCCATGAACCCAGCCATGGACGAATGGTTCCTTCGCTCTGTAACTCGTCACGCGTGTCGACACGAAAACAGATCACGTTCTCCCAGGGGATCCTGTGTTGCTTAAGCCCGAGCAGTCGCGCCTGCGAGACGCCATCTGCATAGATACTGATGCTATTAGGCAACCACCAGACAATCGGTGTTGCTACCCCGAGGTAGATTGCGAGATTTATCCACTCTGACTCGAAAATGAACCGCCAGACATTGTACAGCCACCCAGCGCCAAGCAATACCAATACGCCCAATATCCAGGTTTTCATCCGAAATACCCGAAGAGGCCGCTGCCACTCTCCAGCAATACTCCTGGCAATCTGTTTTACATCTGATCGATCGCTCGCACCGGTAAGCAACCGACGAAGACTCTCGTCGTTACTGTCACGGATTTGCTTTTCGAAGTCCATGGCGGTGTTCGTGCGTCAACCGTTGAGCCCAAAGTCGAGAAAGCCGCTTTGTCAGAACAATCAGAAAAGGGTGCTCTTGACCCCAGTCATCCCAACCATACACATGCAGTGGGGTGGAAGGGAATCATGCGCTCTACTTCTTCCCCTCCGTCACCGGGGTATGCATCTTCAGCCATTCCTGGCCTTCTTTCTTCATGAAGAAGTCCATCCACACGTAGTGCATCTTCTTCCCATCCTTCACATATGCGCCGTGGTGGGAACCCAACGGTATATGCAGAATCGAAAACTCGGTCAAATTTGCTTCCGAGGAATCAGCCGTTACGAAGATGTCATTCCCCTGCAGTCCGAAGAACAGTTGCTCCAGCATCGGGTGACTATGTTTGTCCACCTCATCGGGACCCGTCGTCTCCACCGTGCCCAACGCCATCCGTGGCACATAATTCTCAGGCAGCAAGGTACGGCTGATGGTCTTCGGACTCTTGATCGCTTCCCGGTAGGGCTCGCACTCGCTGAACTTCTTCACCCAGGGTTCCACCTGGAACTGACCATACTTTTTCAACTCCGCCTTGTCGCCCGCCGTCAGCTCGCGCCGCAACCGCAACAAGTGCAAGGTCGTCCCCGGAGCCGCCGTGATCCGCCAATCCCAGCCTCGTGGAGACCGCGCGATGGTTTCCCCCTCCACTTCAAACTGGCGACCCTTGGTCTTCATCGTGCCCTTGCCAGACACCAGCATCCAGACCACAGCCTTGTCCGGCTTGGCGGTTTCGACATGCAATGCAGGAGCCGTAATCGAAACCAGATCCACTTCCAGTTCCGCGATCTCCCCAACCATCAGCGGCTTGATCGTCACAGTTTTGCCCGACGCCAGCGCCAGCTTCTGCATCGGGATGTCTGCCGCGTACCCTACCCCTGCAAGGGTCAGGCAGATCGCGAGGCACACAGCCAAACGGGCGACAGCGGTATGAAAGGGCAAACAACGAAGTAGGTTCATGGCGTAAGTCCTGCATCAAATCATATGTCCACCTGCACCTCGCAATGCAAACGGCAGGCTCTACCGGCGACAGAGGAACATCCACATTGGGGCAACGCCCACGCTCAGCCTCCAATCTCGTTCGCCACATCCCCCACCGACGGCGGACCTTTCGAACAGAAACACGCAGCAAATGTAGTACTTTTAGTACTAAGTTGCTAAACTAGCTATCAACCACTGCCTTCCAACAGCCGAGGACTTTCGCGCCCTTGCTACAGCAACGAATCACTGAAACCGCCAACCAACGCACTGACTGTCATGAAGTTCCGACTCTTTGCACCGATACTCTTCTTTCTCCTTTACGTAGTACAACTTAGCGCCTCCACAATTACCATTGGGGAAGCCACCAGCGGAAATTGTTACCCTTTCTCTTGCGGATCAACGGGCGATCTTACTCGCTTTCAGCAGGTATACAACGCCGACGCCTTCGGCACGCTTAACCCCATACGCATCAACAGTCTTTCCTTCTTTGCCGTTGAAGGTAGCCTTGGCGAGCCGTCTGCCTCCGGTGTTTTTGAGATTTACCTCGCAACCAGCACTACAAATTTCGGGTTCGCCACCGCGGATTTCGACGCAAACCTCGGCAGCGATTCCGCTTTGTTCGCCACCGTTTCGTTCGGCCCTAACATGCCGCTGGTCTTTACCATCATGGGAACGACGCCCTTCTTTTATGATCCGACCGCAGGGGATTTGGTCATGGACGTGCGTGTGCTCGATTGGAGCACAGAGGTCGGGTATAGCTCCTACTTCCAGGCCGACAATGAAACCAGCATGATGCAACGCAGCTTCCTCAGCGACAACGGCGCGGAGCTGAACTATGCCAGTGCGCTGGTCACGCAATTTGACTATGCGAACACCAGCCCGATTCCCGAACCGCCCGCCATCTTGCTCACCGGCCTCGGCCTGGGAGCGCTTCTGCTCTCGGTGTACAGTCGGCGCAAGGGTAAGGTTTAGGGCAGCATGCGACCATTTCCGCCAAAGCTGTTCTACTCGGATTGGCGCTGCTCGATATCGGTTCGGATAGACAACCGTTCTGATTGACGACGGTTCTGTCAGCCAGCATTTCGGGCGGTGTGTCCAACGCAATCAAATACAAAGAGCCTCGGATCGGTTGCCCTGTGGCAACCGATCCGAGGCTCTTCCTTTTGCGGTTTCAGGGAAGCGACTACGGCGCCCCAAGAAGGTTCGCGGAGCAACGTCCTTCGTCCTGAGTGTCTTAGCGAGGCTCTTCACCGATTACGCTTGCAGGTGCGGGCTTCACCAACAGCACCAGCAAAGCGCAGAACAAGGACAGCGCAGCGGCCAACGTAAATGCCGACGAAAGCCCCAGCGCCTGCTTGAAGAAGCCGGCAAAGGCCGTGGTCACTCCACCAACAATGCAGCCGGCAAGGTTAAAAATGCCGTAACCGGTAGCGCGCAAATGCGAAGGTGCAATTTGGCTAAGTACGGGCATGGCGTTGGCGTCAAAGAAGCCTCGACCCAGCCCGTAAACCAATAGCGCAATGACCAAAAGGGGATAACTGCTGGTCATCCCCAGCAACAGAAGAAATGGAGCCCCAATGCCCAAGCCGATCGCTTCCGTGTAGATGCGGCCTTTCTTGTTCCGTTGGGACCAACGATCTGCCACCGCCCCGCCGACAAAGATACCCACATAACTGGCGGCCTGAATGTAGAACGTAGCGGCGAAGCCCGCACCAGTCATACTCAACTGAAAGTTTTCCCGTAGGTAGGTAGGCAGCCATGCATAAATCAACCAGTTCGTCGTAGCAAAGCCTGTGAACACCACCGTCAGAATCAGAAAGCCCTTGGTGGAAAGCAACTGCCTGAAGGAACCAAGCAGATCCGGCTTGCGAGCATCACCCACGGCTTCTTTGCCACGGCGGCTCAGCAGCCACCACAACAGCAGGAAGTAGGCAACACCTACCGCGCCCAGAATCGTGAACACGGGTCGCCATCCATGGTTATCGCCCATCCAGCCGCCCCACACGCCGCCAAGCACCACGCCGGTGTAAAGACCGCTCTGGTGCAGGCCAACAGCTAGACCACGCGATTTCTCCGAATGCACTTCCACAATCAGGGCAAGAGCCGCAGGAATATAGCAGGCCTCACTCAGGCCCATCACCGCGCGCGCCCACAGCATGCCCTGAATGGACGATACGTGGCCCGTCACCCAAGTGGCCGCGCTCCAGATAATCAAACCAAAAAGGATGATACGGACTCTTCCGAACCGGTCAGCCATATATCCGGCAAACGGACTTACGAAGCCGTACACCCACAGAAACACTGTGCTGATCAGACCAAGTTCCAGGCCTGTTGCCGCGAACTCCTCTTCCAACAGCGGAAAGAGAGAGAAGATCACCTGGCGATCCAGGTAGTTGAGCATGGCCACGACCCAAAGAAGGCCGACCAGCAACCATGGATTGATAAAGGGGCGCTTTGTCGTTGTCACAAGAAAAACCGATCCGGAGCAAAACCTAGTTGCTCCCTAGCACTACAGGGGGCTTCTTCCGCATCGCCGCACAGACCCTTTGCAGGTTAGAATCGCAGGCCGACCCGTCATTTCTGACCGATCCGGCGTTGGAATCAAGGTCAATACGTAGGGAGCTGTCGCACCAGCTCCGTTCCAGGATTCGTGCGAATGCGCAATTTTCGGGCTTAGTATATCAATCTTGCATTAGCATAGAGCAACAATTCTTGCGCTATTTCGATAATCAGCTAGAGGTAGATCAGAAAACGAAATAGCCCAGATCCTGCCGCCTGATCGCGGCCCTTAGCTTCGGACCTGGGCTATCTGCACTGCCGAAAACTCTGCATACTCTCACCGACTCTTCCAGCAACAGAGCGGAAGCCAGCAAGAAGCTCACCGAATCAAGAAGATGGAGGAAACACAGGCGCCACGTTAAGGCAGGGTCTTGATGCGGACGTTGCGGAACTGCGCCATGTCCTTATGCCCCAAAATGCCGATGTAGCCGGTCTTGTGGCTCACCCCAGGGTGCTTCTTCAGGACTTCGGCTTCTTTCACCAGCGAGAGGTCAAAATCAGCAATCACCACGCCGTTCAGAGTCACGCGGACATGCCTTCCGTCGGCCATGATCTCTTCCTGGTTCCATTCACCCGCAGGCTTCTGAAAACCAGTGCGCGCGGGAACCACGCCATAGATGGACCCATTGTATTGTTCCGGCTTCAACAAGCCTTTGTACCGGTCGTGGGTATCGTCCAGAATCTGGATCTCCATACCTTCATAAGCCGCATCCCCCTTGCCAGGGAAACGAATACCAATACCGCAGTTGCCACCTGGTTCCACACGGTATTCGAAGCGAAGAATAAAGTTCGCGTATTGCTTTTCCGTCAACAGGTTACCGCCAGTGGCCGTGGGTACCGTCAGCAGGCCATCTTTGACGATGTAGCGATTCTCCGGCTTTTCCGGCTTCTGCCAGCCCGCCAGGGTCTTTCCATCAAATAGCGAGACAAACCCCGCTTCGCCATCCGCCCCAAAGACGGACATCGCAAACAAGAGCATCACGAAACCAAGACGTTTCATCCTTCATTCCTCCGTTCGGCACAGTGCCACCGAGATCACGCCGGGGCGACAAAGCAAGCTGCACGCACGGGTCTCAGCCAAGACCGCCAGTAATCATCAATGAAAGGGTGGGAAACCCGATCCCCGGCATGCTGCATCTGAATAGCATCCAGCGTAACAGGCGCACAGGCCCCCGGGAGGCGGAAATAATCGCGCTGGCGCCATTGACGAAGGGGAACGAATCGTCAGAGGCCGCCTTTTGGAGAAGTCAACGGCCTTGCCTGCTACCCTGTGGAGATGAGTGCGCATCATGGAGAATGGGCTCTGGTCACTGGAGCCTCCAGCGGTATTGGCGTCGAGTTTGCCCGGCTATTGGCCGCTCGTAAGTATTCGCTGGTCCTAGCCGCGCGCCGCGAAGGGTTACTGCAGGAACTTGCTGAAGAACTCCGGGCAGCCCACGGCGTTGAGGTCATCGTACTGCCCATCGATCTTTCCGTGCCTGGTTCCGCCACCCAGCTGTGGGGACGCATGACGCGCGAGAGCCTACATATGACCGTTCTGGTGAACAACGCGGGCTTTGGCGACCGTGGTCCATTTGCGGACGCAGACCATCACCGCACCAGTCAGATGATGCAGCTCAATATGAACTCCCTGGTGGAACTTACCCAACTGGCTTTGCCCTCCATGCTGCAGCACAAGAAAGGCTATGTGTTGAACGTCGCATCGACGGCCGCCTTCCAGCCTGGTCCGAATATGTCGGTGTACTTTGCCACCAAGGCCTTTGTGCTCTCATTTTCAGAAGGCGTTAACGCAGAACTCGAAGGCACGGGCGTCAGCGTCACCACGCTTTGCCCCGGGCCGACGGAGTCTGAGTTCTTTGACCGCGCCAACATGAAAGGAACTCCCCTTTTCGAACGAAAGCTACCGACTTCTCGGGAGGTTGCCGACTTCGGATTGCAGGGGATGTTCCAGCGCAAGCGCACCGTCGTACATGGATTCTCCAACCGCATGGGAACTATTGGCTCTCGCTTTTCCCCGCGTGGCATGGTGCTTAGCATCACGCGCAAGATGCTCACCTAGCCCAAACCACAACCGTTACTGACCATGCGCATTGCAATTCCAGCATCCACCACGCTTCTGCTCTTTGGCCTTGTTGCCGCCACCGTGCTTACCGGGTGCGCCAGTCACCGGGCAGCGCGGGACCAAGCAGCCGCATCGCCCACGGAGCGGCAGCAGCGCATTGGCCGTTTGCAGGACTTCACCGAAGAAAAGGGCTTCAAACGAACTGGCAACTTTCGTCGGGGAGCTCCTGACAAAGAAGCGTACTTTCTTTGCTACTTCGCACCCAAATGGAAGCTCCCCGATAGCTATGATGACCTCGGGTACCGCGAAAGCGACGCCAGGGGTTGCGGGATCGACGAAAAGAAGTATGACGTCTACTTCCACAAGGTAGAGGCGGTTGCTTTCGAAAATACGCCCGTCACGAAAGCCATGGAAGAGGCGCCCGAAGAGCGGGCCCTGATGGTTGCGGCGCATGAAGAAGTACACGAAGACCCACAGCTAGAGCGGCTTCCCCATCCCGTAGCGGAAAGCGCCAGCACTCTGCTGGGCATACTCACCGCTGCGGCATTTGCCCAGAAAGAGGGGGACATCCAAACAGCCACCAGACTTAGTGGCGACGCCGTTATGTTCCAGAAAAAATCGGTGGTAGTCAACGCGCTCCACGCCAAGTTGAGCAGCGCATACGAAGACTTCCGCAAGAAGCGAATCAGCCAGACCGACATCGAGAAGATCAAGGCCGAGGCCTTTGCCCAGGCATCGGTCGAGTGCAAAACCTTTGGCAGAGCCCACAGCGTAAACCCCTGCCTGCCGGCGTCAAACAACGCTGGCCTTGCTTTCGACCACAGTTACACGCGTTGGTATCCGCAGTTGTACCGCCTATACGAAGCCTGCGGCTCAGACCTCAATGCCTTCCTAGAGGAACTGCGTTCGATGGGCGACCTCCCCAGACGCAACCTCAATGCCATCGCCAGCCGGATCGAAGAACGGATTCGAGCTCGCGGCGAATCTCCCGTCAAGTAGAAGACTGCCCACTTCTTTCCATCAATTGCCCCTGGCTCTGGTAGATTCGGAAGTAGCCGCCAGAGCGGTGAGCAACCATGCTTCTATCTTTTGCACTTGCCGCCCTCACCGCATTCTCTTTTCAGGATTGCGTGCCCGCACGCTGGGCTCCCACTGATGTAGAATCCCTGCGTCTGCTTACTGACTCCGCAGTTACCTGCATCGTGGTAGAAGAACCAGCCTGGAACGAGGCCTTTGTCAAAGCAGCGCATGATAAGGGCGTACGTGTACTGGCGTCGCTGCCCACGAAAGAAACCGAAGCGACAGCAAAGCGAGCTCTGGATGCGAAGGTAGACGCGCTCTACGCCGAGGCAATCTCTGATAAAGATTTGATTGCTCGCCTGGACGCTACGGCCGCGGCTGCAGGCACATCGGTCGCCTGGCTACCGGAGCGCGTTCACATGCCTTTGGCTGAGTCCACCGCAGGCAAATCCCGTGGGATGCTTGGAACCTATCAAGGCCTTTGGGCAGGTGTGAAACTCGGCCATGAAGGCGAGGCGGAAGCGGCGCCCAGCGGTCCGCCGTGGATTGACACGAACTCCGGATTTCTGCGATTCCTGCGCACCATTGCGCCGCCAGCGACACCGATATGGATTGCCAACCGACCACCCACGGACCGCTACACGCCCGCCACGCGCTATCTGCAAGGCATCGGTGATGCAGCCATGGCGGGCGCGCACTGGGTAGTCAGCCTCGATGGCGACTTGTGGAAAGCGATGGTGGCTGGCGATCAGAAAGCGCTTGATACCTGGAAGCGCATCAACACGTTGCTTCGCTTCTACAAGCAGAAGAACGTCTACACACAACTTCCGGATTACAGCAATCTGGCCATCGTACAGGACATCAACTCCGGCGCCTTGGTCTCTGGTAGTGTGCTGGACATGGTGGAATCCAAACACATTCCGGCCATCGTGATCACACCGGCTTCCCTGCCTAGCGCGAAAGACCATAAGGTGAAGCTGATGCTGAACATCGACCCGCAGTCCCTTACCGATGCCCAGCGTGAAGAGGTTCGGGGCACGGCGCGGCGTGGCGCCATGGTGCTCAATGGTCCGCCCCAATGGAAGATCAGCCTTCCCCCACCTGAGGCCATCACCTTCACGGAAGACCAGCTAAAGCAGTTGGACGATATCTGGAAAGAGATCAACCGTGTGATCGGTCGGGAGAACTTTGCCGTGCGTATCTTTGGTGCGCCCGCAATGCTATCGAACCTGAAAGCGGCGCCGAATAGTAGCGAACGTGTGCTGCATCTGGTGAACTACTCCGACTATCCGGTCGAAGGCATCACGGTGCACACGGTGGAGCGTATCAAGAGCGCCGTGTTACTGACACCGAATGGCGAGTTTCAGCCTGAGGTCTACGATTATGAGGAAGGGTCCGGCATCGACATTGACGAAGTCAATGAGGCGGCCATTCTGGTGCTTCGCCCGTGACCGCAGGAAGCGCGTACCGTTTGACGCCGCTGGCAAGTAGAGACGCTACACATTGAGACAGACTAGCCCTTTGCTGAGAAAGCAACACGTCCCTCAGCAATGCCCAGACCTCGCACATCGATCTGCGACGCATCCGCAGTGCCTAGGCCCATCTGCTCGGCAAACAGAAAGTAGTTATCGCACTTGGCAAATGCACCCTGGCCTTTGGGGGCCCGTGCATCGTGCCCCATCAAAGCCGTTCCCACGGCGTCAGTATTGATGGCGTTTGTGCCCAGAATCAGTAGACCTGGCTTCAGCAGGTCTACACCCGCAATCCATGGTCCTTCCCCACCCCGCATGGTCTCAATGCCATCAATGAAGGAAAGTCCGATGGGTAGAGCCGCGTTCAACTCAGCAACCACGCGCGGCATGCGGTAGTAAGGGCTACGCGGACTCTTGGGATCAATCTCGGCAAGGGCGCTTTTTGCTGGCTGACGGTCGCCCATGTGACACACGGCAGCGCGCCCACTGGTTGGCGCTTCGTTCGGTTCGTCCATGCCAGCGTCGTCGCCGTAGACACTCGCTGGAGTGCACCCGAAGATATTCTTCATCGCCAGGGTAATGCCTGTGGTCTCATGCTCTTTCAGCTTGGCCATGGAGACCAATACGTCAGTCTCTTCATACACAGGATGCAGGTCATAGGCTGGGTACATCAGCGCCTGACCAGGCACCTTGAAGCGCGCATAGCGCTTAGCGCCAGCGAGCGAATTGGTGTTCAGAAACTCAACCTTGGACGCGGTGCGTTGCAGGGTCCGTACGTTCCATCCGGATTCAAGCAGGTATTCTTCCAGAGGCCCGCCCGTGCCCCAGCAGCTTTCTACAAAACGGATGCGGGTGGCGCCGGCTTCTGCGAGCAACGTGGCCAAAATGGCGGCGGTCTTCGGGTGCGTGTAGTGTGTGACACCGAGGGGCCGCCCCTTGAAGCGCAAACCGGGGCTGCCGGTCAGGTTCAATTTGATGGTGACGGTCTTGTTGCGAACGATAGGCGCAAGGCCGCCGATCTGGTCAGCCATCGTACGTATGATGCCTTCTACATCATCGGTATAGGCATGACAGCGGGCAACGGCAACAGGCGTATTGGGTAACGAGGATTTCGCGAATAGTGGGTTTTGCGCGCCCCAGCTTGCCATGCCAGCGACGCCAAGCGCTTGCAGCGCGGCTCGGCGGGAACACAGTTTGCGGCTCATCAGCACCCCCAGTCGTTACTCAAAGTGTAGACGATCTGGATTCGCAAACGGGATTATCCGGCAGAGGACTGACGGGAATGGCCTCCACATTCGATTAAAAGGGGACTACTAGGCGTGCATAGAACGGATTAGTTTTTTGCGCGGCTTGGCGCTTGTCTTCGGGGAGTTGGTTTGTTCGGCCAGCATCTGCAAGTCAGTAGGCATGGACCCGTGATGAGAGATGGAAATGAACTGCTCTTCGCATTCCAGGAAGGCATTCACCACAGCGGGATCGAACTGCTTGGAAACGCCGCTGACGATAATTTCGCGGCTCTGGTCGTGAGTGAACGCGCTTTTGTAGCAACGTTCAGAAGTAAGCGCGTCATAGACATCCGCCACAGCCATGATGCGTCCGGCGAGAGGAATGTTCTCGCCAGAAAGTCCGAATGGATAGCCTGCGCCATCCCAACGCTCATGGTGGTAAAGCGCCAAATCGATAGCAAATTCCAGTCTACGGTCTTCCGGAAACAAGACCTGCAACTCGCGCAGAATCTCTGCGCCAACAGTCACATGACGCCGCATGACGCGGTGTTCATCGGGATCGAGCGGACCAGGCTTGGAGAGAATATGATCCGGTACGCCCAGCTTGCCGATGTCGTGCAAGCTGGCTGTCTGAATAAAGTAGTCCACAAAGGTCTGGCCCATCTGGTCAGTGAACTTGGGAGTGGCAGCCAAACGACGCACCAGCGCATCACAATAGGCCGTGACTCGGTCCAGGTGTCCCCGGGTTTCCGGATTGTATTGGGAGAGAACCTCGAAGAGAGCATCAGACCAATTTTCCGAACGGGATGCGGAACTCTGCATCAATTCCAGGGAAGCCACCACCTGTTTGGCAAATTCCCGTGGCAGAACTTCCGGGCTCGATTCCACACGTATGTATTGGCGACGGTTGAGGTAATTGTGGATGCGGCTTCGCAGGACTTGGGGCTTGAAGGGCTTGGGAAGAAAATCGATGGCGCCCAAAGCGATGCACTCGCTCACCTTTTCGAGCTCAGAGACGGCGGAAACCACCACGATGGGAAGGCGGTTGAAATCTGGGTTGCCCCGCAGATGACGCAGAACGCTCATGCCGTCCAGACGCGGGATCCGTAAATCCAAAATCACCAAATCCGGGGGCTGCGCGTGGATCTCCGTCAACGCTGAAACACCGTCGGAGACGTCCACCGGAATGCCTCCAGACATGGTCACGTACTCTCGAAGAAGAACTCGGTTGGTCTCCTGGTCCTCGACGATCAGCACTCTTTTCGAATTTTCACTCATTGGGCATCCCGCTCAAACTCCGTCGGGCACCGCGTTAGATAGGTAAGAACAGTACACCCCGATCGCCGATTGGTCTTGGAAGGTTGAGCATGGTTCGCTCTCCCGTAGTACTGAGGCCCATCCTAGAACGCCTAAGTACTTGAGTACACGTGCGAGGATCGTTATCCTGGCAAACTAACGATAGCTCATCCAATCCCGATCTGAAAGCAACGTGTAGGCGTGCTCATTTGGTTTTGATGTTTATTCGCCTAGATTGGACGCAACATCACCGGAAAACCGCCTAATATAGCAGCGCTTTCGTGGCTAAGCCTCTCGCCGCGAAAAACATCTAGCAATTCACGTTTATAAATCGATATCAGAGGTCTCGGACACAGCGGAAACTGATGTTCGTCGTGGCACTGTCTGGGGTATTGGAGGTTCGGGCAGCAACCCGATAGCGATTGCAATAGCTCTTGTGACAGAGGTAGCTGCCGCCCTTCATCACTTTGGCTGCTCCAGAGGCTGGCCCTTGCGGATTCAGACGCGCGGCAGTGATGTGATAAGCGGGGTGAAACCAGTCATTACACCATTCCCAGGCATTGCCGGTGATGGTGTGGAGGCCATAGCCGTTCGGCGGAAAGGCATGGACGGGCGCCGTGCCGACATAACCGTCATCAGCGGTGTTCGTGTGAGGAAACTCGCCCTGCCAGATGTTGCACAGGTGTTGGCCGTTTGGGGTCAATTCATCACCCCAGGGATAGGTGCGCTGTTCCAGCCCACCACGCGCGGCGTATTCCCATTCAGCCTCGGTAGGCAGACGCTTGCCCGCCCATTCCGCGTAGGCGGTGGCATCGCTCCAACTGACGTGGACGACCGGGTAGTGTTCGCGGCCTTGGATATTGGAGCCGGGACCTTCTGGATTGTGCCAACTGGACCCGTTCACTTTGCACCACCACTCCACGCCCGGCGCAGTGGCATCCACCTTCGCGGCATATTCTTCGGGACTCAGATGCAGATGGAAAACAAACGACCAGCCGAAACGCTCCGATTCCGTGACATAGCCGGTGGCGCTGACGAAATCCCGAAACTGCGCGTTGGTCACCGGATAGCGATCAATCCAGAAGGGGTCCAGCGTGACTTCACGAATGGGACCTTCGCCATCCTGCGGAAAGCCTTCGTCGGATTCGGTGCCCATCAGAAAAGGGCCGCCATCCAGCTTGACCATATTCTCTGTGGAGCCGCGCGTCTCACGCCGACGCTCCTCCGCAGCAGCAATCGAACTCAGCAATACGGAAGCGCGTTCCTTACTGGGTACGCAGCAGGGATGAGGGCGGTCAACAGACTGGATGAAGGGGAATTTGGCCATATGCGCACTGCCTCCTGAATCGCTACCGTGGGCTAGGAAATCCGGCGGATCTCCGCGGCAGCCTTCAGATCATCCACAAACCGCTCCACCCGAGCACGCCGGGCTTCTTCCAACAGGTGAGCTTCAATGCCGCCACGCACTTCGGGAAGACCGCGGACGCCACGTGGTTTCAATTCGAAGAGTTTGGCGATATGAAACCCGAACAAAGTGCGGAAGATGCCGCTGAGCTGCCCCGGCTTCAGTTTGAAAACGACATCCTCAAATTCTTCCACCATGGCGCCACGCGCAAACCAACTCAGATCGCCACCCATACCCGGGCAATCGGAAAGCTCGTTGGCGATGGTGGCGAAATCTTCACCCGCTTGCAGACGTCGCTCGGCTTCTTCAATGCCAGCGCGCGCGGTCGCCTCGTCCTGTTTGTCATCGACGTTCTTCACGATATGGGCAGCGTGCACGGCTTCGGGCGTCAGAAACTGATCGCGGTTCTTACGGTAATACTCAGTGACCAGCTTCTTGTCGACAGGCTTCACATCAGCGGCAACACGAGCGAGCAGACGTTCCACGCGCAGTTGTGTTTCCACGTCGCGCTTGAAGGAATCCGAACCCGCCTCCGTGTCACAATCACGTTCGCCACCCTGATAGGCCTTCATACGATGAATCGCCTGCAGCACTTCCTCTTCGCTGACCTCGTCGGCCAGCTTGCGTGCTTCCTGCCGCAACAGCGCTTTCTCGATTACGTTCTCGCGAGACCACTCCCAGAGCTGCGCCTGCGCCTCCACGGGGTCCAGATGGCCCATGTGCTGCTCAAACTGCGGTCGCAGCAGGCTGGCTTCCTTACGAATCTCACTATCTTCAATCACTTCGCCATTGACGGAAATGGGCATCCCAACAAACTCCCTGCGGCGCGTTGCGCCGTATGACGCTCCTTATTGTATGTGCTGTAATCCCTAGGGCGACAGTCGGGGATCAAATTCGCACGGCGTTGCGGGAGGCAGTCTGGCCCACATCAGCCCGGGAATGTTGGTCCGCCTTCTTCTTTCCGCGCTTAGCGGATATCAGAAAATGGGATGTCCAAGACCTGATGGCGTTGCCAGCCCAGGTAGTCATAGTGCCACCATTCGGTAGGCAAGGCCGCGAAGCCATGTTTTTCCATCATGGTCTTCAGATTCTGCCGGGAAACCAGAACGTGCGAAGGCAAATCGATGAAGCTGTGGTGCGCGCGCTCGGTGAAGTCGTCGAAATCCGTTGGCATCTGCACCAGCTTGCCGTAGTTATCATAGAGACCCGCATCCACGGCGGCGCCCCGGTTGTGGCGGGAACCCTTCGCCGGATCGGCTACATAGCGGTCGTCTGGCACAATCTCCCACATCTTCTTCTGTACCGATAGGGGCCGATAGCAGTCGTAGATCACCAATTCCAGATCCAACCGTTTCAAATCCGCCTGCACCTGGGCCAGAGCTTCGGCAACCTCGCGGCGCAGCACACATTTGGCCTCAGGGTACAGAACCTGTTTGGTGAAGTTGTTCGCCGTTGCGTACCGAATCTCCAAACGCACATCAGGCAGAACTTCGCGCACGTCAATCAGATCTTCGGGCCGATTCGCACAACCCCACTGCAAACCGCACGACAGCACGATACCCAACACGACGCCTAACCGACGAGAGCCCCGAAGCATGCCCCCATCATGGCATAGGAGCCGGGCTTCAACCCAGTGACAACACAATGGCAACCGAGTCTTTGCCAAGCCCGTACAATCAAATAGTAGACACATGAAATCGATTTCACGCGTTCCGCTTCTTCGTCACGGCGTTTGCTGCGCTGCTCTGCTGTTCGCGCTCTCGGCGTGTCTGCCCGGGCAGACCAAAACGCGCCGTCCGGCATCGGCAAAGCAACCGGCCTCGGCAAAACCAGCCGCAGCTGCGAAGTCGGCGGCTGCGACAAAGTTTGACCCTGCCAGCGGATTACCTCTGCTTGCGCTACGCGTGGAAGGCGCCAAGCGGATCTCGACCGAAAAAGTCTCGCGCCTGGCTGGACTGACAAACGGGAAAACGGTGAACCAAGAGATTCTGGCCGCTGCCCATCAGCGCCTGCTCGATACCGGCCTCTATGAGTCCGTGTCTTATCGCTTTGAGCGACCGGCAAACCAGAACGGCTACATAGCCACCTTCGAAGTGATCGAGACCGAACTCTATTACCCGATTCGTCTGGAGGACCTGCCCCTCGCTCTCGAAGATGTCCACGCCTACCTGCGATCCCACGACCCGGCCTATGACGGTAATGCCGCCGCTACCGAACCTGGCATGAAGCGCTACGCCAAGCTGCTGGAAGGTCTGTTGAAAGAACACGGCCATCCGATCGCCGTGCGTGGTCAGGTATGGGCTGAAGCCGGTGGTGACCTTTCGGTAATGTTCCGTCCGGACACCAACATCCCGTCTATTTCCGATATCCGCTTCGAAGGCAGCGAAGTCATCGAACCGCTGGAGTTGCGGCGCATCGTCATTCAGACCGCCACTGGCATTCTGTACACGGAAGACCGCCTGCGTCAGGTCGTCAATAATGAGGTGCTTCCCGCCTATTGGGCCATCGGCTATCTGGCGGCCAAGTTCACCACTATGACCGCGGTCCCGATGGAAGAGGAAAAGGGCGTCCGCGTCACGGTAAAGGTGGAGGAAGGCGAAGAGTTCACCATGCGCGAAGCGCGCATCCTGACCAGAGAATATAGCGAAGAGGAGCTGCTGGAGCTGGTGAAGTTCCCGGTGGGCGAAACGGCACTTTGGACCCGCGTCGCCTCCGGCGTGAAGGACATTCAAGCAAAGTGCAAACGCGACGGCTTCATCAACGCCAAAGTAACCATTGAACCCAGGATCGACGAAGCCAACGCCCAGGTGGATCTGACTATCGTGATGGACGAAGGCCCGCGCTTCGTGTTCCGCGAACTCAAGATCGAAGGGCTGGATCTGGTGACCGAGGCGGAAGTGCGTAAACTCTGGTCCATGCAACCGGGCAAGCCCTTCAATGGCCTGTATCCCGATTTCTTTCTGCAGCAATTGAAGGAGCGTCAACTGATGGACGGTTTGGGAGACACTCGCGCCAAGGTGGATTTGGACGAGCAGAAACACGAAGCCGTCGTCACCTTACAGCTCAAACCGATCGACCGTTCCGCGCCACGCCGCGTCCCCCTGGTGCGTCCCCAGTAATCTGTTTTCGGGAAGCTGGCTAGCGGCTCCGTCCGCCTGCGGCGGCGGGGTCTGTGTGTCTGCTCGACTGCCCCCGACCCTTCTTCGCCCGAAATATGGGCGAAGATTTGCGAAACCACTGAAAGTACTAGCGCAAAGATCCCATTCCGCCCAAGAAATCGCAGAGATACAATGAGGTCACACAACTGGGTCGGAAAGACGACAGAAGCGGTGGGACCCCGGGCAGCGATGGCTGCCAGCCTGGGCGTAAATGGCTCCGATATCTTGCGTAGCCATGCCATTCGGCACTGGTGTTTGCCGGGTGGAAGAACGCTCTGGGGTTCCTGAGATCCTGGATTTGCCGAGGCAATCGACGGACACCGGGCGGAGGACCATTATCCTCCCAATTCGAGTTCCGCGGCCTGATCTTGCTGTATGTTCCGGAAACACGCAGTCCACCGGAACCACAATATGGGAACCGCAACCCAAACTAGCCCAAAGCGACCGAAACAAGAAGGAACGACGATGAGCACACGATGGATTCTGTCCCTGATGTTGGCGGCTACCTCGACCATAGCCATGGCGCAAGGCGTGCCCGCACAGGAACGTTTGACGGCCCGCGAGCTGTTCTTTGTTCCAGCGGCCAAAACCGTAGCAGCCAGCCGCGCCAATACCGGGCGCAGTGGCGGCGCGTCCACAGGATCTGGGGCGACGCGTGACCAGGCTCCCGTCGAGGTGGCCCGCAAGATGGAAAAGCTGAAGCCGGCTCCCGCGGATATGCAGCGCAACCGCAGTGAAGCACAGATCATTCAGGCTGGCTTCGTTCCGGAAAACCTGAAGCCGTTGGGACTGCGCTATACCATCATCAAACGCGTGGGAAACAACGCGGAGGAAGTGCCCGCCAGCACCGTGTTCCGCTCGGGTGATCGCATTCAGGTGGCTGTGGAATCCAACGAGGATGGCTACCTCTACATCATTGCTCGCGGTTCCAGCGGAGCCTGGAAGCCCCTCTTCCCCTCCCCGGAAACCGAAGGCGGCAACAATCTGATTCGTGCTGGTAAGGCGACCACCGTGCCTTCAGGCTTCGTGTTCACCTTCGACGAGCAGGCTGGCGAAGAGAAGCTCTTCGTGGTCTTTTCCCGCAAGCCGGAACCGAGCTTGGAATCACTGATTTATGACCTGGGCACTGGCGGCGCCAAAAAGCCGGCGGCCAAGCCCTCGCAGATCGCCGGTTCTGACGCTGGCGACGGATCGAAGACGCTGTTGGCTTTCAATCGCATCGATATCCGGGACGACGTGGTGGGCAACCTGCGCCGCGTATACGCCCGCGACTTGATTGTCGAAAAGGTCGAGGGACCGGCCCAGCCTTCCAGCTATAGCGGCGTACGTCCGCTGGATGCGAATTATCAGCCCACCATGCGCAACGCCGACTACATTGTCAATCCGTCGAGCAGCGCAGATGCTCGCGTGGTGGCCGACGTCACCTTGGTCCACAAATAAACAACAGCTGGCACAAGACCGGCGGAGAACAAAGGAGGCGCAATGACATTACAACGCCAAAGAGTCCATTGGAAACAGATTGCTGTTCAGGCGGTCGCTCTGCTCAGCCTGACGATGGCCATTCTGCTTCCCCTGCGCGCCGATGAGGCCCGCAAGGTGGAGGTGGTTCTGGAAAAGTGGATCACACAGAGTTGGCAAGCCATCAACCCAGGACAGGTGCTGCAGCAGGGCGACAAAGTGCGCTTCCGCTTCACCAGCAATTTTGACGGCTACCTCTACGTCACCAACTTGGGAACCAGTGGCAAGTATGAATTGCTCTTCCCGCGTTCTGACACCGGTTCGGAGAACCAGGTCAAGGCGGGCTCCGCGTATATGGTTCCCGCGACGCAAGCTCAGTTTGTGGTGGCGGGTCCGGCTGGACACGACATCAGCTATTGGATTGTCAGCCCCAAGCCGCTGAACCCCATTGATTTGCTTCCTGCCGGAGGAGCCCCGGCTGCGCCGCGCGTGCCGCCGCACCGAATGAAGCCCCGTTGTGACGATTCGCTCTTCCGCGCGCGTGGCGAGTGCATCGACAGTTCCGCAGGCGTACGCAGTGTGCCTGATTCCAACACCTTGCCTGCATCCTGGGCGAAGCTACCCCGTATGCAGAGCCGAGAGCTCTTCTTCATGAGCCAGAGCCAGAAACAGGTCATTAGCGTTCCCGGTAAAGTGGAAGGACCCATCATCTATGAATTCCGCATCGCCCATGACTAACCATCGACGACAGCAAGCCGCCGGTGCGCGGACGCGTGCTCCGCGAGCCATTGCGATGCCCGCCCCCGCGGTCTCCATCTCCACTTGGGCCGTTCTGGGTATCTTCATGCTGCTGGCGCTGCTGTTCAGCATGCGCGCGTTGGCCCAGCAACCGGCCAACACCCAGCAACGCGACTTGAAAGTGGAAAAGGACGTTCCCATCGAGGCCGAGGACGCGGCGGGCAAGAAGTTTGTGATCCCGCGCAGCTATGCGCTGGTAGTGGGCGTGGGGCAATACCCCAACCTCGAAACGAACTTCCAGCTGGCCTATGCGGAAAAGGACGCCGAATCCATTTACTCCGTGCTGATTAGCCCCGAGGGCGGCAACTTCCGCGCGGAAAACGTGCACAAGCTTGTCGGCCCCGACGCCACGCTCGAAAACATCCGGCGCGAGTTGGAAGAGTGGCTGCCTTCGGTTGCCCAGCCGGAAGACCGCGTGATCATCTATTTTGCGGGCCATGGCTTTCTCTATCAGGGCGGCGGCTACCTAGCTCCCTACGATTTCCGTATGGAAGATCCGTCGAAATACGGCTATCCCATGAAGTCGCTGGGAGAAGTGGTGGGCGGAACAATCTCCGCCCGCTGGAAGGTACTGCTGACGGATAGCTGCCATTCGGGCGTCATTGCGCCCGAAGACAGCGCTCAGTTGAACAGCCGTTTGGTGAACCTGAGTTCGTCTCTGTTCTCCCTGACCGCCAGCCGCGACCGCGAACGCAGCTTCGAGAGTCCAGATTGGGGCGGCGGGCACGGTGTTTTTACCTATTACGTCACCAAAGGGTTGGAAGGACTGGCCGACGAGAACACCGACAGCATCGTCACCGCTGACGAGTTGGCGGAGTATGTCCGCCGCAATGTTCGCGAGGCCACTGGCGGGGAGCAGAACCCGACCGCCGACCGTTCCAGCTTCGACAAAGACATGTTGCTGGCTTATATTCCCAGCAATAAGACCCTGGGCTCGGCCCCCGCGCCGAAGTTCGGCACCCTGGTCTTCGAAGCAAACCGCGATGGCGTTGAGGTCTTCCTGGACGGTAAGAGTGTGGGCGTCGTCAACAAAGCGGAACCCCTGCGCCTGCCCGGCCTGCCGCCCGGCGTGCATACCGTCAAGGCCGTGAAGATGGGGTTCGAACCCGACGGGCCTCGTGAAGAGGTGGTCTACCCCGGTCAGGAAAAGACGGTTTCCATCAAGATTCTGATTCCGCGCCGCCGCAATCGGGCCGCCGTGGATAAGTTCGACGATGGCGTCGACAAGTACAACCGGGGCTACGCCAAAAACTACCGGACCGCCGCAGCGGACTTCACCGAGGCGCTGGCTCTGGATCCCAAATACAGCCAGGCAGCTCTCTACCTCGCTCGTACCTACAACGCGCTTTACGAGCAGGATCAGTCCCGCAAGTATTTTGAGAAAGCCGTCGAAATTGACCCGGACTACATGGAAGCCCGCGCCAGTTTCGCGGGCATGCTGCTGGATACCGGAGACCTGGACGAGGCAATCCGCCAATTGAATGTCGTCACACAACGCGATAAGAGCAACGCCATGGCCTGGTATTTGCAATCCCAAGCCTATTGCCGCAAAGAGATGCTGAAAGAAAGCATCAGTTCCGCTCGCAAGGCGATTGAACTGACGCCGGAAAACGGCGAAGCCCATTTCTGGCTGGCGGAAGGACTTCGTCTGAACGGCGAATACCCAGAGGCCAAACAGGCTTACCAGTCCTATCTGAAACTCACGGATTTCAACAGCAAGCTTGCTGGCAACCTGAACTACTATGCCCTCGGCTTTCTGGTTGGCATGGGCAAGAAGCGCCGCGCCTCGCAGCAGGATATCTGGAAGGATATGCGCAGCTTGGCATGGTTTGGCATCTGCGACGCCGATCGCAAGCTGAACAGCTATGGCTCTGCCATCGAGGCCTGCAATCAGGCGCTGCGCTACGATTCCGAAGACCCCTACACGCACTATGTGCTGGGCCTCAGCTATGCGCACCAAGCCAACGCGCAGAACGACCGGAACCTCTGCACCCCAGCCATCCGGCACTTCGAGACCATGCTGGAAATCAACCCCGAGCTCGAACAAGCTGAGTTTGCCCGTAAAAACGTCGGCGCTCTGCGTAAAGCCTGCGGCGTGGCCGCTCCGTAAGCGCCCGCCTTCTCTGCGTAAAGCCTGCGGCGTGGCCGCTCCGTAAGCGCCCGCCTTCTCTGCGTAAAGCCCCACTTCCAAAACCCTCCACGGCTTCACCCAGCCCGCAAATTGGGCGGCGGCGGTAGCCTATCTCCCCACAAAGCCGTCTCTAACTGCAGCGAGCTTTCCACCACCCCGTGGCAATGTATCCACAAAAGTGTAGGAAAACGATACAAATTGCGGAAAACAGGGCAGATGTTCCGAAATGTAATTTACGTCCTACCGATTGCTTTTGAAGCACTTGGAAGGGAAACTGAGTATGGTAGCGGAATTGCATACCAAAACCATTTGCGAATTGATTTCGGCAGATTCCAACAGTGGAGCCGCAGCGCTTTTCAGTACTTCTGAAACAGAGCATGGCGGATAACCAACATTAGGGTGAAATGAGCGAGGGCAGGCAACAACTGGTACGGACGATTCTTCTGATCGTGACCGTCGCTGCGTGCGTTGCCGCTTTCATCAACTTCCGTCAGCAATCCCGCATCAGCGTCCCCGATGACGGCGTCTTCTGGTCAAAGAAAGACAACAAAGTCGTTGCGCTGATGGTAGACCCCAGCAGTCCGGCAGCCCGCTCTGGCGTGCAGGACGGCAATTACCTGCTGCGCATCAATCGACAGCCGATTCGTGATCCTGAAGACGTCGCGGCTATCCTCGCCGGGCTGCCCAGTTGGGAATCGGTGGAATACACCATCATCCAGAAGGGCGTGGAGGTCAACGCTAAGGTCATTCTGCGGGAACGCTCCACCCATACGCTGGTTTACTACCAGTGTTTTGTGGGCGTGGTCTACCTGGTAATCGGCCTGTTCATCTTCTTCCGCCGTGGCGTGGCGCAACTGGCTACGCATGTCTATGTCCTGTGCCTTGCCTCGTTTGTTCTCAGCACCTTTCACTACACCGGCAAGCTGAACGATTTCGACAAGGTGATGTACTGGGGCAATATCTTTGCCGGATTGCTTGCCCCTACGATCTTTCTCCACTTCTGCCTGAGCTTCCCGGAGCCCCAACGCTGGATGCGCGGTTTCTGGCGCACCAGCGTGATTTACGTGCCAGCTGCGCTGCTGGCCTCGGTGTATGTGGGCTTCGCTTCGGGCGCCATCACCAGCGATCTACCTTTGGTGGAACTCAGCTGGGCTCTTGACCGCATCTGGTTGGGCTTCCTGACGCTCTTTTACCTGCTTGGCGGACTGGTGCTAGCCTTCAAGAGCCGCACCGCCAAAGATCCTGTCATTCGCCAGCAGTTGAAGTGGCTGCGCAACGGCGCGGTGTTTGCCATTCTCCCCTTCGCCGCCTTCTATTCCATTCCCTACGTGTTGGGTTCCTTCCCTGGCGAATCCGCCAAGCTGGCCGTGTTGGCGCTGCTGTTGATGCCGCTGACTTGGGCCTATGCCATCGTGCGCTATCGCCTGATGGACGTAGACGTCATTTTCCAGCAGGGCTATGTCTATACCCTTGCGACCTTGCTGGTGTTGGGTGGCTTCTATCTGTTCATCTTCTCCATCGGGAACTTTGAGAACCTTAGCCCCACGGCGGTGGCCATTCTCATCCTGATCGCCGCCTTTGCGTTCCAGCCGATCCGCAACTGGCTGCAGGAACAGCTCGATCAGCACGTCTTCTATCGCGATCAGTACAACTATCGCCGCACGCTGATTGAATTTGCGCGGGAACTGAGCGCGGAAACCAATCTGGATCGCATGCTCAGCTTGGTAGCGGATCGCATCATTCGCACGCTGGGCATTTCCCATATCGCGTTCTTTCTGGTCGATGACGACGACCAATCCATACGGCTCCGCCTTTCGGATAACGTACGCGATCGCAAAGGCCGCAGCATCGACTCCAGCTACCCCCTGGATCTCTCGTTTCTGCAGGATATGCAGGGTCGCAGTCATCTTTTCTTCGAACGCACGCGCCATCTGCAAGACCCGCGCGTGATGGAACATGTGCCCTCCGCGCGGGAATCTATCGCCGAGCTCGATCTGACTTACTACTTCCCTTGCGAAGCCCGGGGCCGCACCATCGCCTACTTCGGCGTCAGCCGTCTTGATCGCGGAGACTTCCTCACCTCCGATGATCTGGAATTGCTGATCACGCTGAGCGGCTATGTGGGAATTGCCATCGAGAATGCGCGGCTCTATCATTCTCTGCGCCGCAAAGCGGATGAATACGAACGGCTGAAGGAGTACAACGAGAACATCGTCGAGTCCATCAATGTCGGCATTCTGGCTGCTGACTTGGAAGGCCGCGTCGAAAGCTGGAATTCCTCGATGGAAGCCATCACCGGCGTCGCTCGCTGGCACGCGGTGGGCCGCCCCCTTAGCCAGTTGCTGCCCGCAGATCTTTGCGAAGAAATTGCTTCCGTGCGTGCGACCGAGGGCATCCACAACATCTATCAATATGTGTTGTCGCCGGAAAAAATGCCGCTATCCACGGAAGAAGACCTGCAGCGTGATGAACAACCTACGCATGCGGAGGCCCCCGAGGAAATCGCGGTCGCGGTTGCCGCCTCTGACGCCAAGGCAACAGTCTCTGCCTCCAAGGCAACACAGAGCGAAATTGGTTCCGGCTCCCCTCTACCTTTGGTCGCATCCTCGTCGCTCAGCGGTTCTGGCGCGGTAGCGGCAATGCAGAATGCCTCTCTTCAGGAAGCAGCGTTGGCCATCAACATGGCCAACGGCGTGTCCCCATCGATGAGTAGCCAAGCAAACGGAAGCTCTGGCTCCCACAGTTCATATGGTGATGCTCCAGCCGAACGCCCCGCCTTCCAAAGCCGTTGGGACAACGCCAATGGGAATGATTTCCGCAGCGAAATTCCGGAGAGCCAGCGCACCAAACCCGTCTTTACCAGCGTGGGTGAACGGGTGCTGAACATTGCCGTAACGCCTCTGGTTTCGCGCGACTTCGAACACATCGGCCGCTTGATTCTGTTCCAGGACGTTACCGAGCGCTCCGAATTGGAACGCCGCTTGGTTCAAACTGACAAGCTGACCTCCATTGGCGTTTTGGCCGCAGGTGTGGCGCATGAGGTCAATACCCCCCTGGCCGTCATTTCGTCGTACTCCCAGATGCTGGCCAAACAATTGGCGGATGACGAGAAGAAGGCGGGCATTCTGGACAAGATCGCCAAGCAGACCTTCCGCGCCAGCGAGATCGTCAACTCTCTGCTGAGTTTTTCGCGCACCGCCACCACGAATTTCCAATCCACCGACATCAACAAGGTGATTGAGGAAACGCTGAATCTGATCGGCCCGCAAACCGAAAAGGCTCGAGTCTCCGTGCAGCCCAAGCTTGCGTCCCCACTGCCTAGCATTCGCGGCAACTCCGGCAAGCTGCAACAGGTCTTCCTGAACCTCTTCCTGAACGCCAGAGACGCCATGCCCGAAGGTGGCACGCTCAGCGTGGAAACCAGCTTTAACGACCAGACCGTGAAGGTTCTGGTCAGCGATACGGGTTCCGGCATTCCGCCGGAAGTGATGTCCCGCATCTTCGATCCTTTTTACACCACCAAGGTCCCCGGCAAGGGAACGGGGCTGGGCCTCAGCATCTCTTACGGCATCATCCGCGAACACGGCGGTATCATCGAGGTGGGCAGCCGCCTAGGCGAGGGCTCCACCTTCACCATTGAAATCCCGCGCGAAACGCGCCCCGTTTAGTTTGTTCTGGACTCTCCGACGCACAAAACCATGGCAAATAATCCCAAAAGCACCCGTATTCTTGTGATTGACGACGAGCCCGATGTTCGCGAGATGCTCGAGTTCCTGCTGGAAGAAGAGGGGTTCCATGTGGACACCGCTCCCGACGGCAGCACCGGACTCAGCAAGGTGAACGCTCGGGACTACGACTTGGTGCTGTTGGACCTGATGCTGCCGGATATGTCGGGCATGGATGTGCTGAAGCGTATCCGGCGCGATGACAAGGAACTGCCCGTGTGTATGGTTACCGCCCACGGCTCCACTACCGTGGCGGTGGAAGCGTTGAAGAGCGGCGCCAACGATTATTTCTCGAAGCCCTTCGACAACGAGAAGCTGATTCTGGAAATCGGTCGTCTGATTGACGCCCGTCGCCTGCAGCGGGAAAACACCCAACTGCGCCGCACCCTGAAGCAGCGTTATGCCTTCCCGGAAATCGTGGGCAACAGCGAGAAAATGCTGCATGTCCTAGACCTGGTGAAACAGGTGGCCAGCAGCCGCTCCACCATCCTGGTCACCGGCGAAACTGGCACCGGTAAAGAACTCATCGCCAAAGCCATCCACATGAACTCGCCCCGTAGCGACGGGATGTTCATTGCAGTAAACAGTGGTTCCCTGCCCCCCGAACTGTTGGAAAGCACGCTCTTCGGCCACGTGCGTGGCGCATTCACCGGCGCGGTCGCTTCCCACAAAGGCTATTTTGAGGTCGCGGACAACGGCTCCATCTTCTTCGACGAAATTGGCACCATCAACATGGAGGTGCAGGCGAAGCTGCTGCGGGTCATTCAGGAACGCGAATTTATGCCTCTGGGTGGCACGGAGCCCATCCAGGTGGACGTACGCATCCTCGCCGCCACCAATGCCGACTTGAAACGCATGGTGGACGAAGGCAAGTTCCGCGAAGATCTTTATTACCGGCTGAACGTCATCAATATTGACCTGCCGCCGCTACGCGACCGCAAGGGTGACATCCCCCGGCTGGTGGAGCATTTTTTCCGTAAGTTCTCCATCGAGAACAACAAATTCTTGGATAAGGACGGCAAGACCCAACTGCGCTTCGATCCCGAGGCGGTCTCCATCCTTATGGAACATAGCTGGCCCGGCAATGTGCGCGAACTGGAAAATGTGGTGGAACGCGCCGTGGTGCTAGCTACGGACCCCGTGGTCTCCGCCAACGTTTTGCCAGACTCTGTGCTTCACGCTTCGGGCATCGGCATTCGCCGCGACGAACGGGGTAATTTGGCTCCAGATGCTTCACTATTCGAGATCGTTGCCGACTACGAGCGCAACGTCATCCTCGATCAGTTGGAGCGAAACAGCTGGAGCCAGACCGAGACAGCAGAGAAGCTGCGCATCCCCCTTTCGACCCTAAATCAGAAGATCAAACGTCTAAATATTGAGATCAAAAAGAAGAGCGAAGGCAGTCGGGCGGCGAGCTGATCGCCGCTCAACCTTCAATTTTCTCCACTCGATCTTCCGGGGCGACCGTTCGCCACGAAGGTTAGCCATGTTAATTTCGGTTGACACAGGATGGGAACCCTGCTAATTTTTCTAACTTGCAGTCCACAATTTTGTGAGTCATTTTGCCCCACACGCGCTGTGCTACGTCACAGATGCGGTAATCTAGTGGTTTCCGAGGTTCGTTCGTGAAGCAGCGCTATTTCATCCTGGTACTAGGCCACAGTGTCCACGGCCGCCTGCAACGCATTCGTATCCCACACTCGTTCGCATATGTCGTTCTTGCTCTTGCGGTGCTGGGGATCTTCTCGGTGTTGGGCTTTGTCGGCAGCTATGGCCGCATGCTTTGGAAGGTGGGCCAGTACAACACGTTGCGTGCGGAAGTAGAAACGCTTCGTGACCGCTACGGAGACCTGCAACGGGCTGCCGCTGAGCAAAACGAACAGCTCGCCACCCTGCAGATGTTTGCCAGCGAAGTTTCCCTGGCATATGGCCTGAAGCAGGACATGGGCGCCAACAGCTTCGCCTCGGAAGCTCGCCTCGTTCCCACGCTCAACGAGACCATCGAGCAGTACAACTTCCTCAAAAGCGCCGATTACTCCCGCATCTTCCGCGAATACGTTCGCAAAAATCACTCCGACGTCACCCCTGGCATCTGGCCCGTCAACGGCCGCCTGATGGACAACTTCGGTAAGCGTATTGATCCTTTCAGTGGTTTGGGCGCTTTCCATTCCGGCGTCGACATCAACGGCAACATGGGAGATCCGATTCGCGCCACTGCTGATGGCATCGTCACCATGTCCGGATGGATGGGCGGCTATGGCCGCATGGTGGTCATCGACCACGGTAAGTATCAGACCCGTTACGCGCATCTTTCTTCCGCCAAGGTTATCCCCGGCATGGAAGTACGCCGTGGCGAAATCATCGGCGGCATGGGCGCCTCCGGACGCGCTACCGGCACGCACCTCCACTACGAAGTGCGTGTGAATGGCGTGGCCATCAATCCCTACCCATTCCTGAAGCGACCCACCAATACCGAGGCCCGCGCCGCGAAAGACCTGCCGTTCTAGGGCAGACTACTGGCAAACAGCGGCAACTCGGCAACATTTCTGACGGGATCTCTTCGGGGATCCCGTTTTTGTATTTCAGCTCTATACGACGGCAGGGGATCCGCCAGATCGCGCTAGGTCCACACGGACCTGATCTTCACAGCGAGACTTGGCCACGAAGCGGCGGCTCCCTCGGCTGTCACACCTGGTGCACGGCGCTATAGCCTCGTCGATACTCCCCGCACTTTCCATCGCGTCTACGGTTGCTTCGTGCGCAGCCATGTGGGACATTCGTGGAAGGTTCACCTCCAGGTAGATCCCGCTCCGCACAGCCGCATGAAAACACGCTTTCTGAGTCCGCTACCTGGACCTTTCAACCGTCGCCACCTGCTCGCCCTGAGCCTTGCTCCGCTTCCCTTCCTCGCTGCCCAACAACGCCCGATACCGGCAAGCAAACAAACCTACATGGATCCGGCTACCGAATTCAACGTGACCCGATGGACAGAGGAATCGGCCAATGCGCAGTTGCCCGGCCAGTCGGCAAACGGCATTTCCCGGAACGACAAACAGATTCTCTACGCTAGTGACCGCAGCGGCTCCTGGCAGCCCTACCTGCTGCAAATTCCCGGTGGAGATAGTACGCAGTTGCTGGAAATCCCAGATCTATTGCCGTCCTCACTCCGATGGATTGTGGCGGACAAGGAACTGGCATGCCTGACGACCGAAGGCCTTTCGCTTACCACCATCGCCAAGAAGAAGCCGCGTATGGCCTACCGCTGCCCCAGTGGCTGGCGGCCGGACGGCCAATTCGTCATTAGCGATGATGGGCGGCTCGCCCTTCTGGGAGAGACGCGGAACACGGAATGCCGCATCATGCAGGTTGACCTGCGAAGCGGTAAGTCTCGCGCGCTTGCAAGCGCCAAGGACGGCGCCCTGCGGGCAATCAGCCTACATCCGCGCTACGGAGCCATTCTGCAACCGGCGGATGGTCCCGTGAAGGTCCTGGGCGGCTCTACGCCCCTCAAAGCGCCCCAATTCGTCGCAGGCCAGGTTCTGGATGCCCGCTTCGATGAGCGCGGCGGATTTCTGCTGTACCTTGTTCGTACGACGACGCCCCAGCCCCGGATGCAATTACAGGCCTTGGACCTCAAGACCGGCAAAAGTGAACTGCTAGCCAATACCAGCCAGTTTGCCGGCTTTTCCATGAACAAAAACGGTTCGGTTTTTGTGGGCGCCAGTGCATCCAAAGCCCAGCCCTTCCTGCTTCTGCTTCTGCGCGTGACGCGCCGTGAATTCGCGCTTATGGAGCACCAAGCCAAAGATCCGCAGGAGGTGCGGCCTTTCTTTTCGAATGATAGTGAGACCGTCTACTTCCAATCAGACCGCCTCGGCAAGAGTTGCATCTTCAGTGTCAGCGTTAAAGGGCTGATCGAAAAAACCTAAGCAGACCAGCCCGAAGAGAATACGAAACTGACTTTTGCCTCGCTTGTCGAGCGCCCACCCCCGTCCGCCATCCATCCATCATCAGTACTAAGATTTTCTTCTAGGGAACGAGAGAGAAGCGAGGAACAAATTCCACGCACAATAGGACTTATCTCTTTTTAAATAAATAAACTACATGATTTTCTGAAACTATTGGCTGCATTCCTAGAAAGCTCCTCCCATCATGCTGGTGTAATTTTTTCTGATAATCCATTCGCCTTTCGTACTCCCCCTCGTAGCCCCCATAGGACTCCGGAAGATGCCAGAAATCCCCTACCATCGGAAGCAGGAATCGCCTGCGCACCATGAGGCGATAGGGAAATGACCGCTTCCGGGTTGGCCACCGGCCGACCCGGTTACTGTTTTTCCAGCTTAAATCGCTGGTCCTTATCTGCAATTGGGCGCAGCGAATTCTGTATGTTCATTCGGCAGGGCAGGGGCGCCTCTTTCGGTGTTTTCCCTTGCCCTTTTTTTATCGAGGCCTCCATCCCATTTGCGGTAACGCCCCAATTGAGACATTCGGGTAGCAATCCGCTAAGATCTAAGCCTGGAGGTCACCCTTTGTTCCGCACCGCTCTTTCTCCCCTCTGGCTGCTGCTCCTCGTCCTTTTCCCCGTTGCTAGCCCTGGCGCCACCAAGCTTCTGGTGAGTGTGGTAGATGAACGCACCATGGAACCTGTCACAGACCTGAAGCCCGGCGAACTGGAGATCGACGACAACAAACGCATCCGCAGTGTAGAGAAGCTGGAACGGATGGAAGGTCTTCTGGACATCGCGCTGCTCGTCGATGCCAGTCTCGTCGGCGAAATGGTGCAGCCGGCCGCCGCCAACATCATCGAGCAGCTGGGGGAGAAGGATCAGATGTCTATCGTGGCCTTTGACAGTTCGGCCACGCTGGTTCAGGACTTCACATCCAGCATTCCCCTTCTGCTGGGGTCCCTGAAGGACATTCGCTACGGAAATTCCCCTCGCATTCTAGATGCCGTGTACGCAACGGTAGACGGAGCCTTTGAAAACACGGGCTTCCGACGCATCGTTGTGCTGATCACCGCAGGAATGGAGGCAGGCAGCCGCACGCGGGAAAACACGCTCTATCGCACTGCCAAACGGAATGAAGTTACGGTCTACTGCCTGTTCGTGGATGGCTGGCGCGCTACGTTCCGAGATCTGGCGGAAAATACCGGCGGCGCTGCCGTGAATTTGCGTGATCTCCAGAAGCGATCCAAGCAAGGTCCCGGCGCCCTGGTGTTCAACCTGATTCGGAGCCAATACAACATGACCATTTCTGGAGACGCCTCGCTCAGCGAAAAAACCAAGGTCACCGTGAAGCGCCCTGGAAAATACCGCGTCGGTTTCCTGGAGCTCAACTGAGCAGACATTTGGCGGGACCAAACTCCTCCTGAAGAAATAAAAAGAGGAGGCCAGTGGCCTCCTCTTTTTATTTCTGGTCGCCCCGATTGGGGCGCGTACCGCGAAACGCTTCCTGTCTACTCTCCACCAGAAGCGCCACGGGCACGCTGTACCTTGGGTGTCGCCAGATAGCCGACAATGCGGTCTTTCTGAACGTTGTTCACCACCATCTCATAGGGCTGGCGAGCGCCCATGGTATAGAACTGAATCGGCTCGTTTAAGGTGCGATCCTTCTTTTCCACCTTCTTGTCGTCAGCGATCACTTCCACCGTAAAGCGGTTACGCTTGGTATCGGCCTTGGTCAGGCGCACAAGAATGTCGCCCACCTTCACGGGTTGCTTGGCCTTCCGCAGATCGAACTCAAAGTAATTGCGATCGCCCATGGCCTTCAACTGCACCAGTTCTTCGGCGTTGGTGGCGATCAACCCACTCATCACGCCCATATCGCCCATTGCCTGTTTCAGGGCCACATTCAGGGCGCTATCGGCGTCCACCAACTCTTTCTTTACGGTTTCTACCTGAGCGGCGCTCTCTTCGACGGAACGGTTCACCTCTTCGACGCGGGATGCAATCTCTTGCGCGCGCTCTTGCTGTTTCCGCTGCTCTTCAGATAGCTGCCGACTCAGCGCTTCAGCGCGCTGCACCGCTTCGGTCTTGGCGCGTCCAACGGCCTGGGTGGCTTCCTGTTGGGCAGTGGCCAGTTGCTCCTGCAAACCTTCCACACGCTTGCGGCTGGCGGCATTGTTTACATTCACGGATTCTTTCAATTGCACGACCTCATCGGCCATACCCTGCTGCACAACGGCGATATCTGTTTTCATCTTGTCTAGCTGCAGGAACAAGTAAACGTTGGCAGCGATCAAAGCAATGACAGCGCCGAGCAAAATCGGCACCAGCAAGCTGGACCCGCTTTGGGAATGGGACTGATAAGAACGCGGGCTGGGGTTTGTCACGGTTTTCTCCTCATACGAGATTGGCCTGGAACCAAGCGGCCTCGTTCGACACCGGCATTGGCCACAGAGCCTCTGGACGATACCACGGCGACTGCGGCCTTCATCCCGATTCTGCCATAGAATCGAGATACCGGACCTAGCGATAATGATTGCATTGCAATCCAGATGCCATTTGTGCCCAGGGGCAGTAGAATGTTTCAGGTTTACGTGGATTCATGGGGAAGTGTGCCCGTTGGCGCTCATGCAAGGGAACGCGCCTTGTTGCAGGGAATGCTCTGCAATCAGGGAGGTCCAAAGTCGAGAGAGGTTTGTACAGGCGATTCCGGCTGAAAACAGACGCGGCACCTCGCCTCATAGGTGTCGGTGGCGCCAACCAGAATCAGCTCACCTTCAGCTTTGATGCGCTGCGTGTGCTTGGCGGGAGCTCCGCATCGCACACAGACCGCTAGGATCTTGGTGGTCGATTCCGCAATCGCCAGCAAGTCGGGAATCGGTGCGAAGGGCCGCCCCAGATAGTCAGTATCCAACCCGGCCACAATCACTTGCTTCCCGCTATCTGCCAGCGAATCAATCACTTGTACGACATCGCCGCGCAGCAGATTAGCTTCATCCACACCCACCACATGACATTCAGGATGAAGCCGCAAAGGGATATCCTCTGCCACATCCACGGTTTCCGCCGGCATGCGCAAGTTGGAATGGGTAACAATGTCGTCCGGAGAGTAGCGGGTGTCAAGAGCGGGCTTGAAAATCTGCACACGGCGGTTTGCGATGCTGGCACGTCGCAGACGGCGGATGAGTTCCTCCGTCTTGCCGGAAAACATCGGCCCACAAATCACTTCGATCCATCCCGTCGTTAACGGAGCTGCATCCAGCAAAATTGATCTCCGACTTTCCCCTGCGACTACATGCACTCGCCGAGCAGAATTTACACGCACCTGCACGCGACGCGCAAAAAGGTGTAGTGGCTAAAGTAGTGGCCAAAAAAGAGCGGGGGTAGCATTAGGCTTTCCCCCGCACATATTGCTGATTTCTTGGGTAAACGAATGCGCCCAGCAACGAGGCGGCTAACTTGCATCGCTCGGACAATTCCGTGCGACGTGCAGTCGGTCGGCCCGTCCCGAAAGAACAGGCGCGGCAACCCGACTAGTTAGATACTATCCAATCCGAGCTTGGCATACCAAGGCTTGGCGCTGGAGATGGCGTTGTTCACAGCCTCGAGGTTCTTCAACCCTTCGGTGGAAAGCCAATCTTCAAGAGCCTTCACGCCCTGTTTGCCGTAGACGCCAATGCCCTGCTTCCAGGTGGCGCGACCGCAAAGGATACCGGAGTAGTCGGTGCCCGCTTCGCTAGCCATGTTCAACTGTTCCACGAAGATGTCGTTGTCGACGCCAGCGCTGAGGTAGATGAACGGTTTGGTGGCCACGTCAGAAGCGGCGCGGAAGTATCCCATGGCTTCCTTGAAGTCATAGGCCTTTTCGCCCTTGAATGCCTTGCTGCCTTCGGTGTAGACGGCGTTGATCGGCACTTCCACCTTCAGCACGTCCACTTTGTACTGCGGCTTGGAGAATTCCTTCATGCTGCCGATGACGAGTTCCGGCTTCATCTTGGCAAAGCCCAGGCTCTTTTCATCGAACTGACCGGTGTGGTCGTAAGCAATGAATTCCAGGAAGAAGGGAATGTCGTTGGATTCGCACTCGGCGCCGATGCGCTCGATGAAGGCGTGCTTTACTTCGTTGATTTCCGGCTTGTCGGTCGGGGTGTAGTAGAGCAGAATCTTCACTGCATCTCCGCCCCAATCAACGATGCGCTTCACGGAAACGTTGGGAAGCAGATCGGGCAGACGGCCTTCGGTGGTGAAGTCGTAACCGCTCTTTTCGTAGGCCAACAGCAGGCCAGCGTTCTTCGCACGCACCTGGGCGGCGGGGAGTCCGAATTCCGGATCCAGAAGGATGGCGCTGGCATGCGGAGTCAGCACTTTCACCACAGCGGACTTGAACTCTTCCATTTCCTGCTGGGAGACAGCCGACTGGTCGACTCCCTTAGCGGCGGCGATGGATTTCTGCAAGCTTCCGCGTTGATCCATGGCGGCTGCTGCAATAACGCCCTTATCGTTGGAAAGGGCCTTCAAATGTTTGATCTTGCCGTCAGTTAAGCTCATGCTCTTCGTCTACGCTCCTGTAGATTTTGAAACTACTAGTATAGCAGGACCGGTCCAGATTACGGATACGCGTGTCTCAATAGATTCCTTGAATGAGGTCGAAATGCCAAAACCTTTGGACGCCGTGCTTAGCGACTCCGCCCGGATGCTGCCGCCGGTGGCAAGGTGCCCATCAGCGCCGATGGCTCAGCACAACACCAATCACCAAACACCGATCCACCCAATAGACAAATGCGGGGTGCTGAGACACACCCCGCATCTAGAGCGTTTTCTCGAATGCCCAGGCCGACCTAGGAACTCACGCGGCGCGCCGCATCTAGAGCGGCGTCATAATCCGGTGCATTGGACACGTCGCTGACGTATTCCACGTACTCGATGACGTCATCCGGGCCAATTACAAAAATCGCACGCGTCTCGATACGGTGCTCTTCAATCAGCGTCCCGTATGCGCTGCCAAAAGAGCCCGTTTTGTGATCGCTCAGCATCTTCACGCGGTCCACGCCGAAACTGCTGCACCAGCGCCGCTGGGCAAATGGCAGGTCCATGCTGACGTTATAAATATCGACGTTTTCCAACTGCGCTGCGGCGTCATTGAAACGTTTGGTCTGGGCGTCGCACACCGGCGTATCCAAAGAAGGAACCACGCTAAAAATTCGAGCGCGTCCACTTGTGGCGGCCAAATTTACTGAACCCAGGGTCTGGTCGGTCATCTCAAACTCAGGCGCTTTCTCGCCCGGTTTCAACTCCGGCCCCACCAGAGTTACTTTCTTCCCGCGCAAGGTGACTGCATCGGTGCGCTTCATGGATTCCCCCAAATAAATGCAACAGTTTCGCGCGTCTAGCGAAACCGGTCCAACCCAGCATCGCTATTGTAGCAACGGCAACAAAGCAGCCGGTTCCCGCACGGGCAACTGGCAAACGAAGTGCTCGCAGACGAAGGCCGTGGCCGCTTCATCAGCAGATTCCATCGCGAGCAAGGCGGGGCTGACGCCAGCCAGCTTTTCGCGATTTCGTCCATCGGCCAGCAACATCACACGGTTCGGCACAAATTGCCGGTTCAGCACAGCCAGCAGCGCCTGCGTGTCCTCGCGATCTGCCTCCCCACGAATCACCACCTGCTTGGGCGTGGACCGATAGAACAGATACGAAACCAGCATCTGCGGTAGCGACGAGGGTGCGTCAGAGAGTTTCTGTCCAAAGCTCTTCAAGGTGCGCTCGGCGGACTTCCGCAAATCTTCGCTTCCCGTCAAGGCAGCCAATCGCAACAAATTCAGCACAGCGACCGAGTTCCCGGAAGGTTCCGCCCCGTCGTAGTCTTCCTTCATCCGCAGAATCAGGCCGTCGCTGGAGGATGCCGCGCTAAAGTAGGCGCCCTGCTCCCGATCCTCAAAAAGTTCGCGCATGCGGTTGGTTAAATGGAGAGCCATCACGATATGCTTGGGGTCGAAATCAGCTTCATAGAGATCCAGCAGCGCCTGCGCCACCGCAGCGTAATCGTCGAGAAAACCGTCAATCGCTGCCTCGCCCTCGCGTAGACGCCGCTGCAAAACCTGACGGTCCGCATCATACAGATAGGTGAGCAACGCTGCCATCGCGTTCTGCGCAGCCTGCAGCAGACCGGAATCGCCCAGAATCCGTCCGCCCAACGCAAAGGCTGAAATCATGAATCCGTTCCAGGAACTCAGCACCTTGTCATCCAGGTGCGGACGGACCCGTCCGTTGCGCAGCGCCAGCACGGCCGCGTTGGCTGCCTCCAGGATCGCCGCGGCATCCGCTTCTGTCTTGCCGAATCGTTCAGCGGTCTGCGCGAGAGTGTGAGCTCGATAGAGAATATTGCGGCCGGTGAATTCCTGGTGTGGGTCCTGCTCCACGTTCCCACCGGGCTGCGCCCCATAGTGATAGCAGAAGAGGCGCGCGGTATCTTCTCCCAGAAGAGGAAGCAATTCGTCTTCGTAAGAATAGATGTAGAAAGCGCCCTCGCCCTTTTCGTGGGGATCCAGCGGGTCGATGACGCTATCGGCGTCTTCCGCTGAATAAAACGCGCCCGTCGCATCGGTCATGTCCCGCTGTACATACTCGAAAATATTCCGGGCTTCCTGGGCAAAATCGGCTCGGCCCGTCACCTGATAGGCCTCCAAGTATGCGGTCGCCAGTTGCGCCTGGTCGTAGAGCATTTTCTCGAAATGGGGCACAAACCAGTCCTCGTCCACGGAATAGCGGTGAAAGCCGCCACCGAGCTGGTCATTCATGCCTCCATCGGCCATGGCTTCCAGCGTGCGCTCCACCATCTGTAGCGCTTCGGCGTTTCCGGTGGTGGCGTGATACCGAATCAAAAAGTTCAGCACACTGGGTCTGGGGAACTTGGGAGCCCCGCCGAAACCGCCCAGCGCCTCGTCAAAACTCCGGCGCAGCGACTGAAAGCACCCCTCAATGACTTTGGGATCCGCCAGATAGGTGCTGCCAACGCGCACGTATTTTTCCAACTGCTGCATCACTTGGTCGCTGGAACCGACGATACGTTCGCGTTCCGTCTTCCAATGGTTGGACAAGTGATTCAGCACGGTGCGGAATCCTGGGCGCCCCCATCGATCCTCCGGTGGAAAGTAGGTGCCGCCCAGAAAAGGCTTCAGGTCGGGAGTGAGGAAGACCGACATCGGCCAGCCGCCGCCACCGGTGGTGGCCTGCACAAAGGTCATGTAGACACGATCAATATCGGGACGCTCTTCCCGGTCGATCTTGATGCAAACAAAGGACTCGTTCAGCAAAGCAGCAATGCCGGTGTTCTCAAAGGACTCGCGCTCCATCACGTGGCACCAGTGGCAGGTGGAATATCCCACGGAAAGAAAGATGGGCTTGTCCTCCGCCCGTGCCTTGGCAAAGGCCTCTTCGCCCCATGGATACCAATCCACGGGATTGTGCGCGTGCTGCAGCAGATAAGGGCTTTTTTCGGAGATCAATCGATTCGGCATGATGAAGACGTACTGCAACCAGCGTAGCAGCGCCAACTGGAGGGCCCATCGCTAGAAGGCCGACGACGGCTAGAAAAACGACCCGCGTGTAACCGTCCGACGAAACAACGTAACGTGTGTTTCGGTCTAGCTTCGGACGACACTTGCGACGGTCGGCAGAAATTGGGATCTCCTAAGTCCCGATCTGGCAGGACTGCGCCACCGAATATCCCATATCACTATTTATTCCCACAGCATTCCCTCACCTTATAGAGACTTGAATATCTCAATATATTTTTGTCTTTCTTTAGATCAAGGTAAATACATGCGCCGCACGCCGCTATTTACTTGATGCGACATTCGTTCTGGTACTAAATCTAACGCCGCGATTGTTATTTAGGGAAAATATCTCTTCCATTTAGGATCCCCTCAAGTATTATGTCTCTAACTGGGTACTGTTTATGCAAGCTACACACAGATGGGCTGCATGGCGGGTTGTCCTATTTTTCGTTCTCTACACAACTTCCCCTTCCCCATCTTGGGGATCTTCGATTCAGCAGATATCTCCAGCAATATCAGCTGCACCTGGGGGAGGAGTGTCTGCAAACGAACCATTGGGTAGTCGGCCAGCATCAATTAGTGAGAAAACGCAATCATTTACCTTCGCCAATCTGCAGCTATATGCGGCAGAATTAAGCGATATTCCTCGCCCGAGGCAAAGTGGTCTATCCACGCCCGCGCCAATGCCAAACTCGGCCGTTGGCGGGGCCTCACTGGATACGTCTATTCCTGAAGCGTCGCTGGCGGCCGCGCCAATGGCCACAGCTTGGGGAACGCCGTCTACTTCCAGAATTGACGTTCTGCTGATTTCGGTCGTGGCCATCGCCGCGCTTTGGATCACGATCTTGCTGCGGCGAGTACGCTCGCAGACGGCGCACATCGCCTGCAAGCTCAATGAGCAGAACCATGCGCACCTGGAAACCGAGGCTGCCAATCAGGCCATTCGCCAGTTTCTTTCCACCTTTAGCCACGAAATACGAACACCCATCAACGGCGTTCTCGGCATGACCAATATTCTGGCAGAAATGCCTTTATCCCCCGCCCAGGAAGACTGTGTCGCCACCATCTGCGCCTCTGCCAACGGTCTGTTGCGCGTAGTAAACGATACGCTCGACTACTCCCGTATTGAGGCGGGTCAATTATTGTTGGAGGCCTCGATTTTCGACCTGCATACGACGGTGGAAGAATCCGCCGAACTCATGGCCGGAAGCACCACCGCCAAAGACCTGCAGATCTATACGATCATTGACCCAGCCGTCCCCAAATATGCTGTCGGCGATGCCAGCCGACTACGACAGGTCATCGTAAAGCTGATTTCCTACTCCGTGGAGGCAACTCGCGATGGCGTCATCAGTGTGCATGTCGATCTGGGACCGCAAGCGGATTCTTTTGATGCGGAGAGGTCACTGACCACTTCCCCGGACCCGATCTCTCTGCGCTTCTCCATACGGAACACCAGTGCCTGTCTGGACACACAGTTGCTGGAAACGGTGTTCTCCGGGAACCGCAGCATGCTGCGCAAGCCACATGGCCCCCTTCTGGGACTTTCCATTGCCTGCCGCATTGTCGAACTGATGGGCGGCCACATCGGAGCTTCCAGCAACGAGGAAGAGGGCTCCACCCTCTGGTTCACCGCTCGTGTCGGCAGCCATATCGCCGAAGATCCCCAACGCTCCACATTTGTCGGCAAGTGTGCCCTCGTCATCAGCCCTTCCCCGGCAGCGCAGCTTGCTCTCCGTAGCCAGTTGCGGTACCTCGGTGCGGAAGTGGTGGCCGCTGCGGATCTGGCGGAGGCGCAGAACTATCTATGCGCAGACCGACGCTGTGATGTCATTCTTCTGGACGAGCAGGCCTCGCACAAAGGGGCTCGCTCCGTCGCATCGGAGCTGCTATTGCTTCAGAACGGAAGCCACCGGCCGGTCATTCTTGTGGCGCCAATGCGCACCTACGCGGCCTTCCAGTCCGGCTCTATTCCCGGAATTCAGGCGAGTCTCCTTCAACCTCTGCGCTGCGCAAAGCTCGCTGATGCTCTGCATCAGGCGATCCACGCGTCTTCATCAGAAATCGGGCACACTCCGCGCGAAATGCGTACTGTGGTCCCGGAAAGGGGGCTACGTATTCTGGTTGCGGAAGATAATCCGATCGACCGCAAGGTGATCCTTCACCACCTGCGCAAGCTGGAATGTGCCGTAGATATTGTCTCCACGGGCGTGGCTGCTGTCGAAGCGGTACAGATGGCGCCCTATGACATGGTCTTCATGGATTGCCACATGCCGGAAATGGACGGATACACAGCTACCTGGCTGATTCGGAACCTGCCCAACGGCATTGGACGCGTCCCCATCGTTGCCTTAACCGCCGGAGCGCAGCAAGACGAATGCGAACGCTGCACGGCGGCGGGTATGGATGACTATCTGGCCAAACCTGCTTCCCACAGTGAGATATCTCTCACCCTGTGCCGCTGGCTGGGCGAACGCAAGACAGCAGCCCAAACGATCTGAATCACGCCGGCGGAGGGACTATCCTGCTACGAGAGCTCCTTCGCCAAACAATGTGAGGGGACCGTTCGCGTGCTCGGCACGTGCCGAGCACGCGAACCCTTCTCACGATTTTCTGGCTTCGTTTCGTAAATTCGGCTCCCGGGCCGTCATCCGCGTTCCGAAACGGAACCACCTCGCGCAAGGCGACATAGGTCCCGATCCCTGATGGCGGCATCAATCGCAGTTACCATCACGGGTTGCTCGCCATCTCTTCTGGCTGTGGATGCGCAGAAGCTCGCACGGCGGAAATTGTTTGACTCGTCGGGGACACTCCGATAGCATCGGCGAAAAGTCTTTGCAGGAGTGGTCCCCGTCATGCCCCACAGTCCGCATTGCCTCTCACCACACCCAGACGCGAACAGCGCTGGCACACAAGCTGCCCCTCAGGGCCAGCGAGCCCATCAGATCGAGTCGAACGCGCGCGCTGGGCGGATAGTCTCCGCGCGATCTTACCGGCCCTCGCGTCGGGATCTGCTGCAAACGGCTCTAGTTGCCAGCGCTGCCGCCGGACTGGGGCTTCGAGCCCAAGAGCCCACCGCACGCATTGACGTTCTCAGCCAGGAGCCCATCGGACGCATTGCGCCGGAAATCTACGGGCATTTTGTGGAACATCTGGGGGCCGTTGTCTACGACGGCATCTGGGTAGGGACCAACTCAGGAATTCCCCATGTACGTGGCCTACGCAAGGCGCTTGTCGATGCACTACGCACGGTAAAGCCTTCGGTGATTCGCTGGCCGGGTGGTTGTTTCGCCGATCAATACGACTGGCGCGATGGCGTGGGTGACCCGGCGCGCCGCCCGGTTCGCACCAACTTCTGGGTGGATTCCGTCGAGTGGCACAAGGACGCCAACCGAAAAGGCCCCGAGACCTACGACCCCAACCACTTCGGCACCATCGAGTTCGTACGCCTCTGCCGCAGCGTGGGCGCCGAACCCTATCTGGCCGCCAACCTACGCAGCCTTCCCGCCCAGGACTTCTGGCGCTGGATCGAGTACTGCAACTCCCCGGCTGGCACGACTACCCTAGCCAAACAGCGCGCCGCTGACGGAGAAACCGGGGCCCTGAACGTACGTTTCTGGGGAGTAGGAAACGAAAGCTGGGGTTGCGGCGGGAATTTCACGCCCGAAGACTATGCCAGTGAGTTCCGACGCTTCACCGCATGGACACCATCCTATGGAGTGCCACTCGCCCTTATCGGTTCCGGACCTAACAGCGACAACCGCGAGTGGACACGACGCTTTTTCTCCAAAGCCGGTGGCCCGGGCATCGGCAAACTATGGGGTTGGGGAGCACACCACTATTCCTGGAACGCCAGCGGCGGGCGAACTAGCGACTGGCACGAGGGAAAAGGAGACGCCCTCGCCTTTGAAACCGCCGAGTATTACGAAATGCTCCATGAGGCCAAACGCACCGAAGATCTCATCCACTCCCAATGGGGCGTTATGGGAGAAACGGACCCAAAACATCGCGTGAAACTGGCAATCGACGAGTGGGGCGCCTGGCACAAACCTGGAACCGAACCCTTCCTGGAAGCCCTTTTGGGGCAACAGAACACCATGCGCGATGCTGTGCTGGCCGGTCTCAGCTTTGATATCTTCCATCGCCATGCTGACAAAGTGGCCATGGCCAATATCGCCCAGTTGGTGAACTGTTTGCAGAGCCTGTTCTTTGCCCACGAAGACAAGTTTGCCCTTACGCCTACTTACCACGTATTCGCGCTTTACGCGCCGCACCAGGGAGCGGAATCGCTGCGCACGGAAGTCAGCAGTGGGAACATCAGCTACGCCCGCCACCAAAGCCAAGGGAGCGTTCCCCGGCTCAGTGCCTCTGCGTCTCGCGCTGGTAATACGCTCACACTCACCGTGAACCACTTGCACTACAGCGAGAACGCGACGGCGGAGGTCCGACTGCGTGGGCTACAGCCGCGCGCGGTGAAAGCAGAGACGCTGGCCGCCGATACTCCGCAGGCACACAACACCTTCGCGGCTCCGGATGTGGTGAAACCACGTTCGACACCGGCGACGCTACGTGGCAGTAGCATCGTCCATGAATTCCCCGCCGCCTCGGTCACCCGCTTCACGATTGATTTGGGCTAGGTGCACAAATTGCCGTTACGATGGTGGGGCTGAAGTCCTAACGCCCCACCGTATCCGCACTCGCCAGGTAGATCGCGTTCAGCAGCATCTTGAAGGTGCCAAAGGTTTGTCCACGGAACTGAGGACGAATACCGAACAGCACCACTCGCCCCTTTCCAAACTGGACCTCGGTGACTGCGGATTTCCCCTTCAACGTGCTTTCGCCAGCGAGCCAGCCGCTGGCCAGCAAGTCGCTCTTGGCGTAGTTGGCGAGAGACTTGACGGCTACGGCCGCACCCTTGCGCTGGTCACTCAAACTGGAGTCAAAGGCGTAAGCGCCGCTCACGAATGCGTTTACTCGTGTGGGCATGCCGGCATTCAACGGAGATTCCGCAACGTCCAGACGCAGAATTGTGCCTGGCGCGCGCACGCCGCCGCGTGCTGCTGCGTTGGTGACGGGAAGCGGGAAGAGCGTCATGGGCAATTCGCTTGCCTCGCCAAAAACGATCAGTGTGCCACCTTCCTCAACGAAACGCTTCAGCGCCATCGCGCCTTCCATACCAATACCGCCCGTGTACTCCGGCCGCATGAAGCTCTTGGGAGCGACGCTGCTGTCATAAAAATCTGGCGCGTTCACGTTAGGAACTTCCTTTTGGAAGCCGTGCAGAATAGAGTTCATCGGTTGCGACGCAACGATGATGGAATCAAAGCTGCTTTTCAGCTTCCCTGCCCGGACAGTCTCATTGCGCAGAGGCTTGAAGGGGACGCGATAGTAGTCCAGAAGCCACTGGGTCCAACCGCCGTCCATGTCGGGGCGATAGGATTCATAGACTCCGAGACGAGGCGCCCGCAAACGATAGGCGGCTTTGGCTCCGTCGTTCACAAAGTCTCCCGCAGTAGTCAGTTCGACCGCCTTCCCCCCTTTCAGGCTATCGGCGATCTGCCAGAAACTTGCGTTCTGCTTGCGGTCAAGTACAGGGCTAGGAACACTCAAAGTGCCTGCATCGGCCAACGCAGCCTGGAAGCGGTCGTTCACGCGAACCACGTCGACCCCCATCTGTAGGGAAAGCGTGTAGCCCGACGAGTCGTAGGGAGTAATCACCGGCCCCCCATGCAGACGAAGCTCTGGATACTTATGGGGCTCCAGTAGATCCACAAGATAACCGCGAAACGGCTGTGCCGCCGAAATCACATAGCTGCCCACAGGATAGTTCTTTCCATCCGCGCTAAAGTCAGCGGTCGCTCGCTGTACTTGCACGCCGTTCGCCTGCAAACGCCGCAACATCTCCTGGGCGCTCGAGGCGTCCCACTGGGTCGGAGGAATCACGTAGGCATAGGGAGAACCGCGCTTCCCTGCCTCAATCTGCGCATGGGCCAGCGTCCAAGCTTTGCGGCTCCAGTGTTGGGGCATGCTGGCCGCAAGATTCAGAATCGCCATGCTGGCGCTGACGTTATAGGCAACGGCATCATCCAGACCCCAACGTCCGCCCTTCCACGGGTCGGCATAGAAGATACTCGGTTTGTCCGTTGGGACTCCCGTCGGAAAGGTCTTGGGAAACTTGGCCGTGTCGTAGGTGTAGGGGGTAGCGTAGTAAAACCCCGCCGTCTCGGTCAGAATCCCGTGCATGTTGTGGAAGGCTGGGGTGCTGCGCAGACCACCGTTCCACCACCCATCGAAGCTCATGTAAGAAACGGCGCCGCTTTTGCCTTCCAGCGCCAGACGTTCCTTGATTGCCTGACCAATCAGGCTGATGCCTTCCGACACAGCCGCGGGAATGCTGGGGTTCAGCGGATCTGAGTACGGAGGCACGAAGATACGCGCGGGAAACGGGGCCACCTGGTGCTGGTTATAAACGATGTGCGGGAACCATTCCTGGTAGAGCACCCGAGACACATTTCGCGTCTCCGGCAGGTTCAGCATGTACCAGTCACGGTTGTTGTCGTGGCCCACGTACTTTTGATACAGCCCGGGTAGGGGAGCGAGTTCATACTCCGTGCCCACATTGCGCCCATACCAATCGGTAATCATCTGCAACCCATCCGGGTTCGTCACCGGCACAAGCAGCAGAATGACGTTGTCAAGAATCTTGCGAATTTCGGGAGAATCTTCGTGCAGCAAGCGGTAGGCGAGCAAGGGCGCATGCTGGGAAGGTGTCACCTCATTCGAGTGCATGCTGCAGTCGATCCAGACGATGGCCTTGCCTTGGGACGCCAAACGATCTGCTTCCGCCTCATCCACCTCCGCCAGCGCTAGCTTTTTCTGAATCTGCCGATATTCATCGAGCTTCGCCAAATTCTGTGGCGATGAGATGTACGCCATCAGCGTGGGGCGGCCTTCGGAAGTCGTGCCAAGATCCGTCAGCTTAATGCGATCGCTATCGGCTTCCAGCTTATGGAAGTAAGAGCGAATCTGGTCGTAATTCGCTAGCTTGTAGTCGTCCCCTGGCGTGAAACCGAAGTGCGACTTGGGCGTTGTCACCTGGCCCCACGTAAGGCTAGTAAAAAATAGGCACAGCAATAACGAGGGAGTCAGCAGGCTTGTTCGCATATAGGACAATAGTAATATGGCTGGATCCAGTAACATCCCATCCCACGGCAAGCCCAAGGCCCCTGGTACCGGGGCCTTCCAAGTCGGCCTCGTACAAATGACCTGCTCGGAAAGCCCGCAGGAGAACCTCGATAAAGCGGTAGGCAAGATTCGCGAAGCTGCGAAAAAAGGTGCGCAAGTCGTTTGTTTGCAGGAGCTTTTCCGCTCCCAATATTTCTGCAGAGAAGAAACGGCCGAGCTCTTTGACTTGGCTGAGCCCATCCCCGGGCCCAGCACGGATGCCATTGCCGCCGTGGCTAAGGAATGTGGCGTGGCCGTCGTCGCTTCCCTCTTCGAACGGCGTGCCGCCGGGCTCTATCACAATACGGTCGCGGTATTCGATGCCGACGGCAGCGAGTTGGGGATTTACCGGAAAATGCACATTCCCGACGACCCCCTCTACTACGAGAAGTTCTACTTCACCCCTGGCGACCTGGGCTTCAAGCACTTTGACACGCGTTTCGGACGGATTACCGTGCTGATTTGTTGGGACCAGTGGTATCCGGAAGCCGCGCGCCTGGCGTCGCTCACCGGAGCGTCGGTTCTGTTCTACCCCACGGCCATCGGTTGGCACCCGCACGAGAAGAAGGAGTTCGGTGACGCTCAGCGTGATGCCTGGATTACGGTCCAGCGAGGGCACGCTATCGCCAACGGCATCTACGTGGCGGCGGTGAACCGCACTGGCTTTGAGGGCACACCTCACAACGGGCTCGAGTTCTGGGGCTCCTCCTTTGTCAGCGATCCGTTTGGTCGGACACTGGCGCAGGCCAGCGTGGAAGACGAAGAGATTCTCGTCGCGCGTATCGACCCGGCTGTGCAGGAAGAGGTACGCCGCAATTGGCCCTTCCTGCGTGACCGCCGCATTGACGCCTATTCAGCAATTCTGAATCGGTGGAACGGATAGTGGCCCGCACAGCGATGAAAAAAACACAGACGACGGAACTGCCGACGGGCATGCGGTCCGCAAAGCGCTTCCGCATGCCCGCCGAGTGGGAAGCCCGCGAGGCTACCTGGCTCGCATGGCCGCACGAACGGAGCGATTGGCCGGGTAAGTTCAGCCCCATTCCCTGGATCTATGGGGATATCGTGCGGCACCTATCTTCCGTGGAGAAAGTGCGTATTCTGGTGCGCGACGAAAAGTTGCAGCGAGAAGCCGCGCGCTGCTGTGACAAATCCGGCGCAAACATGGAAAACGTCGAGTTCTTCTCGATTCCCACTGATCGCAGTTGGACCCGGGATTTCTGCCCGATCTTCGTGCACAACGAAAAGGGCAAGACGGAGATTCTCGACTGGCACTTCAACGGCTGGGCGAAGTACGACAACTGGCAGGCGGATGATGCGGCTCCGGAAGCGATTGCTGTTGCTCTGAAAAAGAAACGGCATCAACCCAAAATGCGCCGGAAACGCGTGGTGTTGGAAGGCGGCAGTATCGATGTCAACGGCGCGGGGCTCCTGCTGACTACCGAGGAATGCTTGCTAAGCCACGTGCAGGAGAGGAATCCGGGTTTCGGGCGGGAAGACTATGAGGCAGTGTTCCGCGACTGGCTAGGGATCGAAAAGGTGATCTGGCTGGAGAATGGCATTGCTGGCGACGACACACATGGCCATGTGGATGACCTTGCCCGCTTTGTGAACGCAAATACCGTGGTAGTTGCCAGTGAAAAGAATCGGGATGATGCCAACTACGCGGCTCTGGCGACGAACTGGAAGCGACTGAAAGCCGCAACCGGCTTGGATGGCAAACCCTTACAGGTGGCGGCTCTCCCGATGCCAGCCCCGGTGTTTTTCGAGGGACAGTTGCTGCCAGCCAGCTATGCCAATTTTTATATTGCCAACGGGATCGTGCTGGTTCCGGTCTTCAATGATCCCAACGACCGTGTGGCCCTGAATACGTTGGCCAAGCTGATGCCGAACCATCAGGTGATTCCTATCTATTGCCGGGATCTGGTGTTAGGGCTAGGCACCTTGCACTGCATGACGCAGCAACAACCAACGTGGCCCATGGTGAGGTGGAAGCCAGCTGACCATTCTGCGTGAGCGAAAAACGAAAAAGGAGGAGGCCGAAGCCTCCTCCTTTTTTGTTATGTATTGCTGTTTCTTGCGGTGGGCAAGTGCACCCGCATTCCTAATCAAATCCATTACCGGGAGAGAAATCGCCACTGCGCCCACACGGGGGCTGGCCGTGGAAACCGTTTAGACGAACGATTTCCGAGACTTCCCTGTTCCGAATGTAGGTCCATATCCGATCCAGTTTTCCTGCTGCTTCCGGGGTGAGATCTTCAAAGTTGTAATCAATGAGATCGTCAATGATCTGACGCGCGCTTTCGTATTGGTTCACTGGGGCTGGCATGTGCTACTTCCTCTGCATGCATCCACTGGGGATCTATCGGTATAGACGAGTTGGACGCTGACTTGTGTTTTGCATTTTGGAATAAAACTCCGCCGAAATTCACAATTTGCGATTCTCGGTTCAGAAGGACCGGCTGCGGGGCTGGTAAGGAGACGGCGGCTAGGCCGCAACTGTGCTTGCAGGGAGCGTCCGGCACGGACCCGGCGCATGGCGGGTCGACGGACGTCTACCTAAAGTCTAGGCAGTCCACCTCTGTTAGGCAAGAGGAATCTCGGCGTACAGCAGAGAATTTTTCAGCGAATTTGTCAGGAGATGACGGGACATTCAAATCAGATAATCTGGACATTTATATCCAGATTGCGACCTTATTTTTCTATGCAGAAACAACGAAGGGCCTCCGCAAGCGGTAGCTTGCGGAGGCCCTTCAAAGAACGTTGGTCGTAGACACGTTCTAGCTCGTGTAGCCAGCCAGGGTGTTGAGAGCCCAGGGCTGACGTTGCTCATACGCGCTGATTTCGGCTTCGTGGTTCAGCAAATAGCCGAGCTCATCCACGCCGTTCAGCAGGCAGTACTTGGAAAATGGGTCGACGGGGAACTCGATGCGACGGCCGTCGGGCAGAACCAGGACTTGGGCTTCCAGGTCGATGGAGACCTGTACGTCGATGTCCTTCTCCCGCAACTCGAAGAGTTCCTGCTTCACGCTTTCGGGAATCACCACAGGCAGCAGGGAGTTCTTCAGGGAGTTGCCCTTGAAGATATCCGCAAAAGAACTGCTCAGGATGGCACGGAAGCCATACTGGGTAAGCGCCCACGGAGCATGCTCACGGGAAGAACCACAACCGAAGTTGTCTCCCGCCAACAGGATTTCGGCTCCCTTGGCCACCGGCTGGTTCAGGATGAAGTCCGGGTTCGGCGTGCCATCCTCGTTGTAGCGCCAATCGCAAAACAGGTTGGCATCCAACCCTTCCTTGGAAATGGTCTTCAGAAAGCGGGCCGGAATGATCTGGTCTGTATCGATGTTGTCGATAGGCAGAGGAACAATACGGCTGGTCAGCGTGGTGAAGGGTTTCATAGGATGCTCCTGATATCGGCCACAGAACCCTGGATTGCGCTTGCGGCGGCAGTCAGGGGGCTGGCGAGGAAGGTACGACCGCCCTTGCCTTGGCGTCCTTCGAAGTTACGGTTGCTGGTGGAAACACAATACTGACCGGGGGTCAGTTGGTCTCCGTTCATTGCGATGCACATGCTGCATCCGGCTTCACGCCATTCCGCGCCTGCTGCGCGGAAGATCTCGTCCAGGCCTTCGCTTTCGGCTTGGCGCTTCACGTCCTGCGAACCGGGAACCACCATCGTGCGCACCTTCGGGTTCACCTTGCGGCCCTTGAACACCGCAGCGGCCTGACGCAGATCGCTGATGCGCGAGTTGGTGCAGCTTCCAATGAACACGACATCGACGGGGTGGCCCAACAAAGACTTACCACCTTCGATATCCATGTACTCCAGAGCCTTGCGGATGGAATCGCGTTCAATGTGGTCCTTCCCCGTTTCCGGGGTGGGAACCACCTGCGAGATGCCCACACCCATACCGGGGTTAGTGCCGTAGGTAATCATCGGCTCCAGGGCATCGGCATCGATAAAGATGGACTTGTCGTAGACAGCGCCCTCGTCAGTAGCCAGCGCCCGCCAGCGTTCGACGGCTGCGTCCCAGTCGGCGCCCTGCGGAGCAAAGCGGCGACCCTTCACGTACTCGAAGGTCACGTCATCCGGAGCAATCAGGCCAGCGCGCGCGCCGCCCTCAATCGCCATGTTGCAGATGGTCATCCGCTCTTCCATGGAGAGAGAAGAAATGGCCGTGCCACGGAACTCGAATACACAACCGGTGCCACCGCCGATGCCGATCTTAGCGATCAGGGCAAGGATGATGTCCTTGGCCGTCACGCCGGGCTTCAGCGTGCCATCTACACGAACCTCAAAGCTCTGGGAGGGCTGCTGCAGCAGGCACTGCGTGGCGAGCACGTGCTCTACCTGGCTGGTGCCGATGCCGAAAGCAAGCGCGCCGAAAGCGCCGTGCGTGGCGGTGTGGGAGTCACCGCAAACCACCGTCATGCCGGGTTGGGTAAGGCCAAGTTCCGGCCCCATGACGTGGACGATGCCCTGGTCTTTGGAGTGAAAGCCAAAGCACGGCACGCCGAATTCCGCGCAGTTCGATTCCAGCTTCGCGACCTGGGTGGCGGCGATGGAATCGAGAATGGGCAAGGAACGCGGCGTGGTTGGGATGCTGTGGTCCGTGGTGGCCACAGTTCGCGATGGTTGGCGAACCTTCAGGCCACGCTGACGCAGACCTTCAAAGGCCTGCGGGGAAGTGACTTCGTGCACCAGATGGAGATCGATATAGAGCAGCGCCGGGGCGCCCTCTTTCTGGGCAACCACATGGTTGTCCCAGACCTTCTGGATGATTGTGCGGGGTTGACTCATATAAGTATCCAGACACTCGGTACGTTCTCGGGATGCCCTGCCGGGCATCCAGGGGACGCATCACCGGGCATTGCTGCTAGGCGATGGCGTCGCAGATGGCGGTTCCCACCTCAGAGGTAGTTGCGGGCGTTCCCTTCGGTCGAAGGTCTGCCGTGACCTTGCCGCTATCGAGCACTGCATCAATGGCTCGATTGACGGCGGCGGCCTCCTCCAGCAACTGGAAGCTGTATTCCAGCATGGCGGCGACGGAACCAATGGCGCCCAGCGGGTTGGCTTTGTTCTGCCCGGCGATATCCGGAGCAGAACCATGCACGGGCTCATAGAGGCCGGCATAGGCGCCGCTGGGGCGTTTTGCGCCAATAGACGCGGAAGGCAACATGCCGATGGAGCCGGAGAGCACACTGCCCTCGTCGCTCAGGATGTCGCCAAACATGTTTTCGGTCAGCATCACGTCGAATTGCTTCGGATTCAGGATCAGCTGCATGGCGGCGTTATCCACCAGCAAGTGATCGTACTGCACATCCGGAAACTCGGTAGCTACTTCATTTACTACTTTGCGCCACAGCTGCGAAGTCTCCAAAACATTGGACTTATCGACGCTAGTGACCCTCTTGCGACGGTTCGCGGCGAGTCCGAAAGCCATACGCGTAATGCGCTGGATTTCGGCGCGCGTATAGGTCATGGTGTTGGTGCCACGCTCTTCCTGGCCCGAACCTTCGATTCCGCGGGGCTGGCCATAATAGAGGCCGCCATTCAACTCACGGACAATGATCATGTCGACGCCATCAACACGCTCGTTCTTTAGCGGCGAGGAATCGAGCAGAGAGCGGAAGCTACGCACGGGCCGCAGGTTGGCATAGACGCCCATCACCTTGCGGATGCCGAGCAATCCCTTTTCCGGGCGAAGCTGCGGCGGGGCATCATCGAATTCCGGCAGGCCCACGGCGCCGAGCAGCGTGGCATCGGATTCGAGCGCAAGCGCCTCGGTTTCCTTCGGCATCGGCGAACCAGTCTTGTGGATAGCGATGCCGCCGAGCAGACCTTCCTTCAAATCCAGTTCATGGCCAAACTTGGTGGCGACTGTCTGGAGGACGCGCACGGCCTCACGGGTAACTTCGGTCCCAATGCCGTCTCCGGGCAGGACCAACACGCTCATTTTCATTGTTGGTGTTCTCTATCGTCAGGGTGACGCACAAAACGGGGGCGGCTGCGATGCCGCCCCCGCTCTCTAGTTTCTCAGATCAGAGGCGCTTAGTTGGCAAGCGAGTGCTCGGGCGACACGATAGCCTGCACGAGATCACGGATTTCTTCGTTGGTGACGCCTTTCTTGGTATCGGCAAGCGTCGTGAAGCGGGCGTAAATCTCGTCCAACTGAGCGGGTGTTGGCTCAAAGCCAAAACTACGGGCGCGATCTTGCAGAGCATGGCGTCCGCTATGTTTCCCAAGCACGAGTTTGGTATCTGGCACCCCAACCGAACGAGGATCCATGATCTCGTAGGTGGTGCGTTCCTTCAGATAACCGTCCTGATGAATGCCCGCTTCGTGCGCGAAGGCGTTGCTGCCGACAATCGCCTTGTTCGGTTGCGGGCCAAAAGTAATGATCTGACTGAGCAACTGACTGGTGGGGAACAAATGCTCCGGCTTGATGCTGGTGGTGTAAGGCAGAATGGATTCCCGCACTTTCATAACCATCACCACTTCTTCCAGCGCACAGTTCCCTGCCCGCTCGCCAATGCCGTTGATTGTACATTCAATCTGCCGCGCGCCGGCTTCGACAGCGGCGATGGAATTCGCCACAGCCAAACCCAGGTCATTGTGGCAATGTACGCTGACAATGGCCTTGCCTTCCAGCTTTTGCGCAATGCGTCCGATGATCGCGGCGTACTCGCGGGGAATGGTGTAACCCACGGTATCCGGCAGGTTTACGGTGCCAGCGCCCGCCTCGACCACAGCCAAGGACACGGCTTCCAGGTAATCCGGGTCTGTACGGGTGGCGTCTTCAGCGGAAAACTCCACGTCGTCCGTATACTGGCGAGCGAGCTTTACAGCCGCTACCGCCTCTTCCAGCACCTGTTCGCGGCTCTTACGCAGCTTATGCTTCAGATGGATATCGCTGGTCGCGATAAACGTATGAATGCGAGGCTTACGCGCAGGTTCTAGAGCGCGAGCGGCACGCTCGATATCCTTCGGCACGGCTCTGGCAAGTGCAGCCACTCGCGCCTCGGGAAATTCTCTCGAAACGGTAAGTACGGATTCGTAATCACCTTCCGATGCGATGGGGAAACCGGCTTCGAGGATATCGGCGCCGAGCTCCACCAACTTTGCGGCCATCCGGACTTTCTCCGGCACCGTCATGCTGCATCCGGGGGATTGCTCCCCATCTCTGAGAGTAGTGTCAAAAATGAATACGTGTGGATTCATGGTTTGCGTATCCGTTCGCGCTCTGAATCTGCAACGACTCGGCGACCTGTTTCTTCGCCGAGCGTTCTCAAAAACATGATCGAACGTTTCTGACTAATTTGGCAAATTTATCTTTTTGGTACGTCTCATAAACTCCACCTATGCTATAAATGGTCTTTATAGCAAGAGCGGAACGAATAGATTCGCTTTGGCTTGTGCCCGCTGGAAGCCGCTGATTGCGTCAAACCATGACCCATCGAGGCTGCGACTCTGTCGGATTGAGGCAATACGATGGAACTCTACCTACTGAAGGTGTTACTGACGGTAGCAACCGAAAAGAGCTTTTCGCGCGCGGCGGAAAAGCTGGGGCGCACCCAGCCAGCGGTGTCCTTGGCGCTGCAACGGTTGGAGGATGAGCTCGGTGAGCGGTTGATCGACCGGAGCGGCAAGGACCTGATTCTGACTGACGCCGGGCGAATCGTTCTGGACTATGCACGACGTTTCGGCAATCTGCAGCTTGATCTGGAAAACGCGCTGACGGAATTGCGCGACAACGCTGCTGGCCGACTGTCCATTGGCGCGAATGAATCCACGGCGCTCTATTTGCTGCAACACATTGAGCGGTACCGCCGCACCTACCCCAAGATTAAGGTGCAGGTGCGACGCAGCCTTTCCAGCAAAATCCCCTCACAGTTGATCGACGGTGATTTGGAGCTGGGTGTCATCAGCTACGATCCGCAGGACGAACGCGTGCAGACCAGCGTCATCTACACAGACCGGTTGGCCTTCATGGTGTCGCCGGATCATCGCCTGGCGAAACGCCGGAGTGTCAGCATCAACGAACTGGGCATGGAAACCTTCATCGCGCACAACGTCCTATCCCCGTATCGCGAAGTGGTCATCCGCTGCTTCCGCGACCACAAGGTGCCGCTAAACATGGACGTGGAGATGCCGACAGTCGAGACCATTCGCAAACTGGTGCAGCAGAATGAGGGCGTCGCGTTTCTGCCCAAGATGTGCGTGGAGACCGAAATCCAGCGGGGCATGCTGCACGAGGTGCGGGTTAAGGAACTGGATATCGAGCGAAAGATTTATCTGGTGTCTCCCGCCAAACGCGCCCTCAGCCACGCCGCGCGCGCTTTCCTCGAATTAGTGCGGAGCGGAGAAAACGAAGCGCTGGCAGCAAACGCGGACTAACGCGGGCAATCCTAGGCCCTTAGTCGAGGCCCGGGTCGGAAGCTTCCTTCATTTTTGCGCTAGCGGACGCCGCAGTTGCAGCGCGTGGGGCGGGAACCGCAGCGCCAAACTGCCGCCTCAACCGGAAGAGTATGCGCGCTGTACGCCAATAATCGCCGAGACGCCGCGTCCCAGTTGCGCCGTCACTTTCCGGCTTCTGGTGACCACATCGGCTGACAGGAATTTCTGCGATGCGATAGCCCTTCAAAAGCGCCTTGATCTGCATTTCCAGAGGCCATCCTGCATATTGGTCAATCACACCCAATTCCGTCAGCACTTGACGGCGCACGGCGCGAAAGGTGCCCAGGCCCTGGAAACGCTGCCCCCAGAGAAGCCGAATGAGGTGCAGAGCAAAACGTTCGACGGGGTTGAGCATCGACGCCGCATCGGGACCCGTAGCTACCGGATAGCCGATGACTAGATCCATGTGGTTGTGGCCAAGTTGCAGCAGCAGCTTGTGGGCTTCAGAAACATCTTCCGCGCAGCCGGCATCCATGAAGACAATCGTGTCGATCTCCGGCGGAAGGGCATGCACCGCGGCCAGACAACTCGCGCCATATCCATGGCTCCTCTGCACTACAACCAGGGCTCCGCTGCGCCGAGCCGCTTCCCGTGTGTCGTCCGAGGAGCCGCTATCAGCCACAACAACCACCTGAAACAACGATGGCGGAACTGCCCGTAGCAACCTGGCAACACCATCTGCGTCATTGAAGGCAGGTATAATCAGCGCTGCATGCAGATTCAGGCTTGTGTGCGCGGATAGTATCATGTAACAGTAATTGCGCCGGGTAGCGTGCGGTTGTCGGCCGCGCGCTCAAACACTATAGCTCATGATGACAGAGAATACGCCACTCCCGGATCCGAATCTGAGCCCGAACGAATTGGAATCCGCGCCTTCACAGCCGTCAACACCGAAGCCGGTTGGCCGTTGGTTGCTGGCCGTCGTCCGGGACCTCGGACTGTCCGTGGTAATCGCGTTCCTGATCGTCGTCTTCCTGTTTCAGCCGGTAAAAGTGGAAGGCACCAGCATGATGCCCTCCATCGGAGACCAGCAGCGCATTTTCGTCGACAAGTTCTTCTTTCAAGCAGGCATCAGCGAGATCCATCGCGGCGATGTCGTGGTGTTCTGGTTTCCCCGTGACCAGCGCATTTCATACATCAAACGCGTGATTGCGGTTCCCGGCGATGTGGTTTCCGTGCGCGGCGGGCGTGTGCTGTTGAACGGAAAGCAGCTTGATGAGCCGTACGTGCCGGATGACTTTCGCGATGAGGCGGAAATGCCACCCATTCGACTGGAACTGGATGAATACTTCGTGATGGGAGACCATCGGAATTCGTCCAACGACAGCAGAGCCTGGGGCCCGGTGCATCGCCACTACATCTACGGCAAGGCAATCTTCGCGTATTGGCCTTTGGAAGAAATGAAGATCGTTCGCTAGGAACAAGGCACGATTCGAGACTGCGACAGGTGGAAATCGGTCCCTGATGCAGTTCTTGAAACGAAGATTGTGACGAACGAACCGTATCGCCCCGCCGCAGCCCACGGCATTTAGTCAAAGAGTCTTTGGAGAAGACGAGCGGAAACGCCGCAGATACCAGCGGCGCGGATTCCGCTAGAGGAAGGATATGGTATTCCTCCCGCGAGACCGACCGCGCTCTGTGAGGCGCGGCGGTCTTCGTCAGGGGAGTTGTGCTTGCCCTGGGAACCAGATAGCTAGACGGCTTGTGCGGTCTGCGCCGCCTGCGTAACGCAGCGAATGGAATAACCCACGCCGCGCACCGTCTGAATGAGTTTGAGTTCGTAACCTTCGTCAAGTTTGGTGCGCAGGTGCCGGATGTAGACGTCCACGATATTCGTGAGCCCGTCATAGTCCTTCTCCCACACGTGCTGAACGATCATGGTGCGGGAAAGGTTCTGCCCGCAGTTGCGCATCAAATATTCGAGAATATCGAACTCACGGGGAGCGAGGTCGACCTGACGGCCTGCACGGCTTGCCTTGCGGCGGGAACAATCCAGCACAAGGTCACCGACCTGCAGCCGTTCCTGGGTTGGTTTCGCACGGCGCAACACAGACTTCATGCGAGCCTGCAGTTCCACCAATGCGAAGGGTTTCGACAAAAAGTCGTCGGCGCCTGCATCCAGTCCACGCACGCGATCTTCTACGGTCGATACAGCGCTAAGCATGATAATCGGCACTTCGCCTTTACGTTGCCGCAACTTTTCGACCAATCGGATCCCGCTCATGTCTGGGAGCGAAGCTTCAATCAGCAAGATATCGAACTGCTCTACGGTGGTTAGGCTAAGAGCTGCCTCGGCAAACTCTGCGCACTCGACCTGATAGCCGACACCGGCTAGCGAATGCGAAAGAAATTCAGAGATTGTCTTTTCCCCATCAACAATTAGGACTCTCATCTCCTATTCCAATCCTCTCAAACCGCCTTCGCTCCGAAACTCCGGATGAGATTAACGGTCTCTCAACAAGATGAACGGCGCTTTATGGCAATGCTTACATTTGTTGGGCGTAACGAACCCTTGAGGGGTTACCAGTTTTGGAAGAATCTTGGGGGATTCTTGAAATTACGTCCGTCTTTCACGAATTATTCCGAAAAACCGAGCTAAATTTCATTTTTACCACGTTGTTGGTACGACCTGTAGGTTCGATTGACGTGTTGAGGTTGCGAAGAACGGGCACCAGAGGATGAATTTGTGAAAATCTACTAAAATCCATAGGTTCAACTATGGCAGCAACACTTTCGCTAGAATTTGTTCTCGTGCCAAGTGGCAGGCAGGGCGAGCCGACACGATTCCGCGTGCTGATCGACTACCCGGTTGAGTGGTACACTGGTAAAAGTACTTACTGAGGTTTTCTGTGGACAAGCTTACGCGTAAAGATCTGAAAAAAGATCACTTCGCCGAGTCCGTCGGCCATACCCTGGAAGAGTTGTCGCACCGCCGCAAGCAGGTGACACGCTATGCCGTGATTGGCGTGGTTGTGATTGCGGTAATCGTCGGCGCTGTTGCGTTCTACAAGTATCGGACGGAGGAGCGGCAGAAAGAACTGCGCGTCTTGTTCCGCGTGCTGGAAACCCCAGTACTTGAGCCAGGACAACCTACGCCCGGACGTTCTTACGCCACGATCGAAGAACGCACCGCTGCGTTCGATAAGGCGGCGAAAGAACTGGAAGCCAAGTACCCCGGTTCCAATGAAGTGGCGGTAGCAAAGTACTTTCAGGCCACCGATCTGGTGGATAAGGGCGACCTGAACAAGGCTTTGGAACTGCTGAACGTCGCTGTCGCCGATGGAAACACCGATACGCGCGGGTTGGCGGAGTTGGCGAAGTCTCAGGTACTGAAAGCGCTTGGACGTAAGGATGAGGCGGAAAAGTCGCTTCGCGCTGTGATCGCGAACCCGGGTGGCATGGTGATGGCCGATCAGGGAACCTTGGCCCTGGCCGAGTTGCTGTCGGAATCGAAGCCAGACGAAGCCTTGAAACTGCTGGAGCCGTTGCGCACGCACGAAGGTTCGGTGCAGCAGCTGGCAGCTAAGCTGATCAGCGAAATCCGCGCCCGCCAAGAGCGCGCCTCCGCAAAGTAAGTCACGTTATTATGAGTGTAGAGGCGGCGTGTGACGCCGCCTTTTTCTATTTTGGGAGCAGTCCCTTTCCATGGAACTAGTCAGGACCGCATGGACCTTATTGCCCCGTTAGCGCATTTGCGTTTTCCCGTAACCTCCTGCCGTGGCCGTCGCTATCCTGAACTCGCCCATCCTTACCGTAACGAGTTCCAACGAGACCGTGACCGTATTGTCCATTCCCGCGCGTTCCGTCGCATGGAAGACAAGACACAGGTGTTCTCCTTTCACCGTTCTGACCATCTGCGCACGCGGCTGAGCCACACGCTGGAGGTCACAATGATTGCGCGGACTGCCGCGTTCTCGCTCGGTCTGGATGAAGAATTCGCCGAGGCGTTGGCTCTGGCCCACGACCTGGGACATCCCCCGTATGCGCATGCCGGCGAGTCAGAACTGAACCGGCAGATGCAGAAGTTTGGCTCCCAGTTCGACCATAACTTTCATGCGTTGCGCATTGTGGATGTTCTGGAACGGCGCTATGCCATGTTCCCTGGCTTGAACCTGACCTTCGAGCTGCGAGAAGGAATCGTAAAGCATTCTCGCCACTTTCAGCGGGGTGAATTTCCGTGGCTTGATGAGTATGCTCCGGGAGAACACCCGCCGCTGGAAGCACAACTGATCGACCTGGCTGATGAGATCGCCTATAACACGGCGGATATTGACGATGCCTGCGACGCGGGCATACTGACGTGGGAGCAGTGCCGGGAAGAACTGGCCTGCTTTGGGGAAATCGCCGACCGTGTGGAACAACAATTCGCCGGTGCATCGCAACGCGAACAGTTTGTGGAAACGCTACGCGCCCTATTGGATTTGCAGGCTACAGGTTTGATTGAAGGGACACGTGAACAGGCCCTGGCATCGGGCGCGGCGTCTGTGGACGATCTACGCCATCTGCCACAGCGTGTGGCGGCCTACACGCCGGAGACCGAAGAAAACAACCGCCAGTTGAAGCGATTTCTGCGCGCAAACGTCTATCAATCCGAGCCGATTCAAGCGGATCGCGTGCTCTGCGAAAGACAGATTGCGCAGCTATTCGGGTACTTGTTGGAAAACCCCTCGGAAATTTCGCCCAGTTTTCTGGAGCATCATCGTGACGAGCCCATCCACAGGCTGGTTTGCGACTACATCGCGGGCATGACGGACGGATACTTCCGCAGCACCTGCGCCAGGTTGTTAGGGGAACAGCAAGAGAACTAGCTTCCGCGATCGGGAGTCTGTGGCTGCGCGCACAGCAGGCTTCCGGCCGACTCGGGGGCCAGTCAGCCGTTCGCTGGGCTTGCGCTATCGGAACGAGAGACGTAATTATTCAACTCGGCCTGACGCACGACGTAAAGCTTCTTGAGTTGCCGGATCAGTTCCGAGGCCAGAGCTTCCGGATTCTCGTCACGATCATGTTCCACAGTCACTTTCAGGTAGATGTCGGTGCGGGGCATTCTTTTCATTCTACGCGAGGGGGTCTGCCCAGGAACAGAATGTAGACTGTCCACTACCTGCAACAATCGAGTTGACAGCCGCATTGATCGTGGCCCTCGCCAACCCTGCGCTGGCGCCCGATACGCCTAGATTCCCGACTCGCTTGCCGCATACCTATTCAGGACGGAAGCGAAGAAGGGTTTTCCCCGCATCGTCTGAAAGTGTCAATGCGCTGTCTGTCGTGTTGATGCCTCGCACACTCTCTATCGCCTTCAAGAACGCGCCCTCCACGGCCATGGCATCCCCAATACAGGCCATCTTCGTCGCGATTGCACCCTGAAAGCGGAAGGACTTCCCTTCTCTGACAAAGGCAGAACTATAGCGGTTACATCCAGCGAAACCGGCCACGCGGCCATCTTCCGGAAGAAACTGTAAGGTTGGCGGACGGGATGCGTCGACGGATTTGCCGTTCAGTTCGGCTAGCACCCAGTTTCCCTTGGGCAGTGCCGCGTCAGAGGAAGCCGGTTGCGGGTGATCGGCATCCTTGCTGCCGCAATTCTTCACGTTGACTGAGCCTGCTTCCAACATGGCGATGCCCCCCTTCTCCCAGAAAGTGGTATAGCCATCCGAGTAGCGCGCACCCGAAGCGGAGACCATCTGCGGTAATTGCAGACGAGGATGGTCCTTCATATAAATGGTGGCTCTGCCGTTACGCCCGGTCTTGAAATCAACGGAGAACTCTTCGCCAGTTGGACAACGATAGTGCACCGCTTTGGTCGACTGTGCCTGCAAAAGCAGACCACCGAAGGCGAAGCTGCCAGCCCAAATAGTTCCTACAAGAAATAACCGCATCCAGAGTTTCGCTCCTTGAAGGTATTAGATAGGTATAACCCCGTTTCGCTTCGAAATGCTTACATCCTTCCTGAGCAGATCTGTCGATGAACGGAAGGAAACAGGCCTCTACAATAGAGGCACTGACGGTATGCTCAACCAAGACTGGCGCCAACACCTCTACCTGATTATTTTCGAGTCCAATACGCGAGCGGGCCGAAACTTTGACATTGCACTATTGGCGGCAATTCTCGCGAGCGTGCTGACTGTTTCCCTGGAAAGCGTTGACGAAATCAAACAGTCCTGTGGCATCTGGCTGGTGGTGGCGGAATGGATATTCACTCTGCTCTTCACCGTAGAGTATGTGCTGCGCCTAGTATCGTCGCCACGACCGGTGCGCTATGCGGGCAGTTTCTTTGGCATCGTGGATCTGCTTTCCATCCTGCCGACCTGCCTCAGTTTCTTCTTTCCCGGAACTCAGGCGCTTGTGTCCATACGGGCACTGCGAATGTTGCGGATCTTCCGGATTCTAAAGCTGGGGAACTATCTGCGCGAGGCGGAAACGCTTCGGGAGGCCTTGCGCGCCAGCCGCCCCAAGGTGACGGTATTTCTGACTGTCGTAATGACCGTAGTGGCGATTGTCGGGTCCGCCATGTATCTGATTGAAGGACCCGAAAGCGGCTTTACATCCGTACCCCGGTCTATGTATTGGGCCGTGGTGACCATGACCACGGTGGGCTATGGAGATATCGCGCCGCAATCGGTGCTGGGACAGTTGCTGGCCTCCGCGCTGATGGTAATGGGATACGGCGTACTTGCGGTGCCAACCGGCATCGTATCCGTGGAGCTTGCCCGCGCGGATCGGCACAGGGCCGAACAACGACACTGCCCCCATTGCCTATCCGTGGGCCACAGTGATGATGCCAAGTATTGCAAGCGCTGCGGAAACCCTTTGGCGGAAGCACAGACAGAGAGCCTGGGCTAGAGGCGTTTCAAGTAATCGATGTTGCGGGAAAGATCGGCATCCACAGACTTCGTGGGTGAGTTGGTTTCCAACACCACGTATCCCTTGTAGCCAATATCTGCCAGAGCTGCATGCACCGATGGAAAACTCACCTTGCCTTCGCCAAGGAATCCCTTGTCTTTGAAATGCACCTGGGCGAGTTGGTCCTTGCCCAGAATGCGAATTTCCGCTGCCGGGTCGACCCCAATCATGTTCGCGGCGTTGCCGACATCGTAATAAACCTTGAGGGCCGGGGAGTCGACTTGCTCCAGCACAAAGAGGCTCTGCTTGGAGGTAAGCAGGCTTTCCATACCGATCACCACATCTTCGTCATAGGCAACGGGAGCCAGTTCACGGAATGCGGCCACCACCTTTTCTGATCCGCCGTGCGTGGACAATTCACACTTACCGAAAAACACCGGCATCAGGATCTTTGCCTTCAGCGCCTTGGTGATGCGAATGCCATCCAGCACCCACTTGCTCGCTTTATCCGAATCTTTCAGGCAGTCTTCGTGCAATACGTCGAGGTAAGTAGAAACGATGGGAACGCCTGTATCGGCACTGGCGGCCAACAGTTTTTCTTGCAGAGCTTTACTCGCAAGCGGCAGGCTGTTGGATTTCTTCGCCGGGCGGCCCAGCGTAACCTGCACGCCGTGCAGCCCGAGTTCTTTGGCCTTCGCGAAGGCATCCGGACTCATCGGCAGGCCCAGCACGCCATCCATCACACCGAGCTTCAGATCACTTGGGCCGCTCAGCGCAGGCAGAGTCAGAGCAGACGTAGCTGCAGAGGCCGTTGCCGCAGTCAGAAATGAGCGCCGTGTGAAATGCATGCTTACCACCTTAACGAAACTTTGGCTTCGAGCCGTTCTTCAGATTTCATCATCGCATCCCAGGTGATGATCGGCCCATCCGCGTAAGCAGCCATGCGTCCCAAAATCGCCGTTAGATTGCTGCGCACGGATTCCTCAGCGTTGTAGATCGCCTTGCCGTCCCGGATGCTTTGAATGAAGGCCTTCACGTTGTTGATGGCTCCCAGACGGAAGGTATCTTCCTTTTCCGTTCCCAACCACTTGTTCTCGCCGGTGATGCGCACCAACCCGCTGTAGTGTGTGTCGGCCGCGCCTTTGATGCCAAACACACGTACGCAGAGGTCAGAAAAGTGTCCCAATTGATGGGAACTGAAGGTGGCATGGACGTTGTTCGGGTACCAGAAAGTGACCGCGAAGTGATCATAGGCGGTGGCCGCGTCATAGGGGGTGCCAGACCAATCCACGCGTCCCCCCGTACCGGATGCGCGGATGGGATGGGCATTCAGAAACCAGTTGGCAATGTCGATGACGTGGATGTTCTGCTCCACGATGATGTCACCGCCAATCACCTTGTCCATGTAGAAATTCATCACCTGTTGTTGGCCGGGATCCATACCGGGCGTGCCCTTGTCTTTGGCGGGACGACCTGCGTAGTAGAAAATCTGCGCGAAGGCCGGCACTCCGAGATCTCCGCGGTGGATGCGCTGCGCGGCTTCCTGATAGACGGGCATGGCGCGGGATTGGAAGTCCACCCAATAGCTCAGTTTTTTGGCTCTGGCCTTCTTCTCACTTTCCAGAATGCTCTTGCAGCCAGGCACATCGACAGCGACCGGTTTGGCCAGATAGAGGTGCTTGCCTGCATCAATGGCCGCCATGGCCTGCTCCGGATGGAAGTAGGGCGGTGTCTGAATGATGACCGCATCCACCTTCGACTGCGCCAGTTCGCGATATGCCTCCGGGCCGTAGTAGGCACGGGAGCCCTCCACCTTCAACGCATCCTTGGTCTTGTTGAGGTTTTCGCGAATCACGTCCGCTACGGCAACGACACGGGCGCCGGTAAACTCCGGAAAAAACGGAGCAATCCAATTGCCGCGATTGCCACAGCCAACCAGGCCAACCTCCACCGTCGAGTTTGCTTGGGAGCCGAAGACCGTTTGCGGACTGGCAATCATGATCCCTGTGGCCGTGGCTGCTTTCAGAAAGGTTCTGCGTAGTGCTGGATTCTGGGACATGACATTGCTCCTTGGTGGAAACGTATAGACTAGGGTTGGCGCTCGCGGCGCTGCGGTCTGCCGTATCGCATGTTCGATTTCATCAGAGTATATTGCACAACTTGGCGTCAGCGATTGGCCTGCCGGGATATCGAACCGCAGCTTCCGTAACGAAAGCAAATTTTAACGTTGTTTTCTATCTGCGATCCTTTCCATTTCTGCAATTCCGCTATGAATCAGTGGAAGGCGCTACTGGTCAGCAGTTCCCACCAAAGCCGTCCACGATCCATTGATTCACATTCCGATAATTTGCAGATAAGGAGCTCACAATGAGCAAGGGTCCGACCAAGTTGACGCCAGGCCAGGTGCTCAATCTCAAGTCCAGCATGACCGGCACGGTGGCGTTACGTCTCGGCAGTCCGGCTGAAGCGGGTATGACGTTTCCCGCCCCCGATGGCGAACGATTTCTCTACCAGACGGCAGTCAGCGACGTGGTGTACATTCTGGTGACGCCGCTCCCGGGCAACGAACACAACCGGGGACAGTTCTTCGAGCAGTCTCGGTCCCACTTTGCATCAGACATCGAACTCGGCGCGGTGGCGGTCGGCGTGAAACGACGCACCGCAGCCAGTCGCAAAGTAATGGAGGGCTGGGTGGATCTGATGATGGGAGCGATCGGATGCGCAAGCGGCCCGGTGGGCTGGGCTGTCACGGGATTTAATATCGCGATTGCCGGTGGCAAGTTCATGCAGAACTACGATGTCTACGTGAAGGCAATTGAACGCATCCTCTATCACAGGCAATGGTTCCGCACCAAAACGCCAACACTCTACAACGTGGTGCTTGCCACCATGTTGTTTGGAAAGATTCAGGACAAGATCCAAGGCAGCCTTGTCTCCGCTGTCAGCACACAGGTGGCAGGCAAAGGAGTTGGCGGCAAACTCGTTGGGCTGTTTGTCGGCAAACTGGGCGAGGAGTACTTCAAAAACACTCTGAAAGTGATCAACGCCCTTTTCAAAGAGGTGCTGATAAAGGTCGCACAGCACGTTTACGACAACGTCGGCTCCAAGTTGAGTGATGACCAAGTGGAGGCGCTGGCCACACACGTCCAGAAGCAACTGAAGCCAATTCTGCTCATCTCTGCCACCGATGCAAAACGTATCGTGCGGGAGACGGCAGAAGGGCACATACGCTCGGCCTTGATGGATCTCTCCGCCGCTTTGGATACCCTGTAGGACGAGACTGGGCAAGGCCACGCTCCAGAATGGCCTTGCCCTTTACAATGGAAAAGAATGGGAGATTCTCTTCTGCGGGCCCGGAAGCGTAGACGTTCGACAGGCTGGCGGCAACAACATGTTCAGCCAGCGCGGTTCTGGATACTGCTTTGCATTGTGGCTCTGTTGCTGGCGGGCAGCGCCTGTGCAAAACGAAGAACGGTGCGAGCTCCGATTCCTCCTCCGGTCGTCAGTGGCCCGGTTCCACAAACACCATCCATCCCACAGGATCCGCATAAACCCGTGCCCACCGCGGATGCCATGACTAGCCTGATTCCTCCTTTGGGCTGCGATAGTTCGTTGCAGGCGCCTTGGTGGCAGTGCCTTTATCGAAGCAACACTGGGGAAGAACTGGTTTACTATCTCTTTTTGCCGAACCATTCGAACGGACTGGAGCGCTTGCCGTTGGTGACCTTTTTGCATGGTTCCAGTGGCAGTGGCCCGGGTGATGGCAAGCCCATTCGCGGGGGTCACCGACACGGTAGCGGAATCTGGATTCAGGACGAGATTCAGACGAAGTACCCGAGCATTGTAATTGCCCCTCAGGCGCAGCCAGCGAAGGGCGAAACCTGGGTGCGCGTCTGGAAGGCGCCCGCTCCCGGAGATCCACGCCCGAAAGAAGCGCTGGTGCTGGTGAACGAACTGATTGACGATCTGGCTACCTTGCTTCCAGTGGATACGCAACGGCTCTACTTGACAGGACAATCCATGGGCGGATTCGGCGCCTGGTTGGCCTATACACGCTACCCCGGTCGCTTTGCCGCGATTGTTCCCGTGTGCGGCGGCGGAGATGCTGCGGCGGTCACGCCCAATTCCACGGCGGTATGGGCATTCCACGGCGATAGGGATCGCGTCGTGCCTGCTTCACGTTCGAGAGAAATGGTTGTTGCCATTGAGCGAAGTAACGGTATCGTGCGTTACACCGAGTACAACGGCCTGGACCACAACATCTTCGAACGCTCTTACAGCGAACCGGGCCTAATCGAATGGCTCTTTTCGCAGCGCCTCTCGCAGGCTGGATTGCCGTAGGCTGAATTATCAAATTCTGGCCCTGGTCCAATTATTTACATCTGAGCCTATCTAGCCGATTTTTGGCTTTAGAAATCGTCTCCCCTCTACCACAGATGGCCTTCCGGCGAGCCACACATGGGCATTTCTTCTGTGTTTTGGGGCATTATTTGCATTCGTCAACTTATCTACATCGATAATCCTCTACCAAACCTGATCGACATCTAACGATATTGTATATATTGTTTCTATATAGTGCACCGTAACACCATACTGCAAATTGCAATTTGCAATATTAGTGCTTAAATATGAGAATGACGCATTTGCTAAAGAGGCCGAGCATATTCATTGCTCCACGTTGGATTCTCGCAATAGCAATTCTGACCGCTTCCTCATTTGTGGGAGCACAAGAAACACCAAGAACAAACAGCTCTCCAGAAGCTGTGCTTACCGGAAAAGCTACTTCGTCCACGGCGGTAACCCTTGTGGTGCGAGGAGAAGCAAATCAATATGAATTATTCGTTTTTGATCGCTACACGGTAAAGCCCGCTTCGATTCCATCGGGCTCCCGCGTACGAGTGGTCTCGGTGCCGGGGGACGACGCGTCCGTTCGAGTGGCCCGACGAATCACAGTTTTGGAGACGGCAGCAGCCGGAACGACTTCAATGGCAGATGCGGAGGATGATATCGTTCCGAACGAAGTGCGTCGTGTAGAACGCAGTATCCAGCGGCAAGCTCGTAAGTATCAGGCAGGTGTTCGCGCTGGCGTGGCGCTTGACCCCGAACTCGTGCTGTTCGGCGTACATGGGCAAGTTGGGCCATTCTTCCATCGCGATGTCTTTTTGCGACCCACAGTCGAATTTGGGATCGGTGAGGTGACCACCCTTTTCGCGATCCATCCCGACATCATTTATCGACTGCCGATATCTGAGCGATACGGACGCTGGTCTGCATACGTAGGAGCAGGACCCGGGTTCAACTTTCTCCATCAGAATTTTGAACGGCGTACTGGTGACGACCGTGATATTGACTTCGGCCAATTCCACGGCGATACGGGTCTAAACATCCTTGGCGGCGTTAGTCATCGGAATGGGATGTTTGCCGAGCTTCGGACCAGCGTGTACACCGGACCGTCCCCGACATTGCGTCTTAGCTTCGGTTACAACTTCTAGACTAAGATCCCAGTTTCGGCAACTCTCCACAAAAACGCGGCGCCAAGCGACTGATATATTCAGCCGACTGGCGCCGTATCTTATTCCGTTCTCTATGGGACGACACGCTTATTTATTTTACATACGAAAAAAATCCTATTTAGCTGTCCAGCCACCGTCGATGACGATATCCGTGCCGGTGATAAACTTGGATTCCTGTCGGCAGAGATACAACGCTAGGCTCCCGATGTCCTTGGGATCCCCCCAATGACCCACCGGAATGTTTGAGAGAAACTGCCGGTTTTTTTCGGGGTCTTGTAGCAAGGGAGCATTCATCTCGGTAAGGAAGGGGCCTGGGCTGATGCCGTTCACGGTGATGGAATCCGGAGCCAGTTCCAAGGAGAGCGCTTTCACCATGCCGAGCAAAGCAAACTTGGACGCTGAGTATGCGGTGCGCTCCGGCAACGAAATGTGGCTCATCATGGAGGTGAGCATCAGGATGCGTCCATAGCCGTGACCTCGCATGAGAGGCACACACTCCCGTGTAGCTAGAAAGGCGCTGGTGACGTTTGACTGAAGCACCCAGTTCCACTCGTCGAGCGTGAAATCGGTAACCGGCTTACGCAGGTTCACACCAGCGTTGTTAATCAGAATGTGGACCGCGCCGAAATCGTGGCGCAACCGGTTTCCGAGTGCGCGGACTTCGTCCTCCAGCAGAAGGTTGGTCACCTGAATATATGCTTTGCCCCCGGCAGCCTCAACGCTGCGAGCAGTCTCTGCCAGTTGCTCTTCGTTTCTCGCCACCAACATGAGGGTGGCGCCTGCGGACGCGAGAGAAATGGCCATCTCGCGACCTAGACCTTTGCTGGCTCCGGTGACCACAGCCACTTTGTCCTGCAGAAATTTCACATTTTCTGACACAATCAATTCCCTCTTTACGCTACTTCCCGTAGAGCCCTAGTTTATCGATTTCTACCCGGAATCGGAGCCTAGGACGCAAGCAGTTGAGGGGTGTTTCGAATGCGACTAACGAGATTGGCTTTAGTGGTCAGCCTGGTGGCGATGCCAGCGCTCGCGGACTTCAGTTATAAGTCAGAGACAAAGGTGACCGGCGGAGCTATGGCGGGCGCCATGCGCATGGGCATGAAGATGTCAAAAGGCGCACGCGATGCCATGAATGGAGCTACGTATGTAAAGGGCGGTAAGGTTGCCACCCAGGCAGGCGACTCGATTATGGTGATGGACGTGGACGCGGAGACCGTAACGGAAATCGACCATGGAAAACGGCAGTACTCCACGATGACTTTCGCCGAGTATCAGCAGGCGATAGAAGCAATGGCTGCCAAGGTCAAGAAAAAGAAGGACGGCGACGTAAAATACTCGGTCAACATCAAAGACGGCGCCAAGTCGCAGTCGGTAAGCGGCTATCCCGCTAATCTGACCATCATGGCGTTGGCGGTAGAGGCCAGCGACGGCAAAGGCAATTCCGGCGCGATGGAGATGGTGAACGACCTTTGGCTGGCGAAAGGAATCGCCGGAGCTTCGGAACTCAACGCAGTGAATAAGCGTTTTGCGGAAAAGCTCGCGGGCGCAGCCGGACGCAGTCTCGGCGCTATCGGAGCCATGATTCAGCAGCAGGGCGGCGCATCCGCCATGCAGGAGTTTCAGGCCAAGGCCTCTCTGATGGAGGGCGTGCCGGTGTTGACAGTCATTCGTATGGCCCCAGCTGGCAGTTCTGATCGCCTAATGGCGGACGCGGGCAAGATTCCAGTGGAAAAGGCGGATGACGGCGGGGATGCCCCTAGCATGGGTAGCATTCTGCGCGGCATGGGCGGTTTTGGTGGCGGCGGCAAAGCCAAGCCGAGCAACGACAACGACGGCGGTTCTGCCACGCTGATCGAAATGAGCTTGCGAAACTTCGATTTCTCGAACGGTCCAGTGAACGACAGTGTGTTCCAGGTACCTTCCGGCTACAAGCAAGTCGATAGCGATCTGAAGAAAGCACTGCGCTAGGCGCGGGCAAGCAAAGAGTAAGTTTCCATAGGGTCCCGGAGCCTCGGCTCCGGGACCCTTTATGTTGATGGGGCGTGGTCAGGAAGTGGCAGGAGTTGAAGATTCCTACCTGGCGCGAGTTCTAGCTTGGGTTAGGGCAAGACTCGACAGTATCCGAATAAGTATCCCTCAACGATGTTGCGGCTTTCTGGTTGTCGGCCTCTGTTACAATCGGCCTAACGGTTTGCCCTTCGGGCGACGTCGCTGCGTCATGATGTATTCCGCACTGTTGGCTCGCCTGAGAATCTTCCATCGCCCACTTCTGCTCGCACTGGGGATCATCTGCGTTGCGATCTCGGGCTTGTGCCAGCGTCCACCAAAACCGGAAAAGGCGCAGACACTCGCGACGGTACCGGAAGCACCGGGAGCAGTGCGCATGGAGACATCGCGGCTGGAGTTTCTGCGCGTTCCCGACGAGCAGACCGGCCTGCTTTCCAAGCAAGTGGAAGAATCCATGAAAAGCATACGCAAATCCTTGCGGAAACGCAGGCTGGTGCGTGTGACCGCGTGGGTGGCAGGCGCGGGTGATGTGCGCCGGGTTTCCAGCAGCATTCGGGAGTTACTTGCAGACTGGCGGATTCCCCTGCCCGCCATTACCGTGGTGCGTGTCGGCGCGCTTCCCAACGCTGGGTCTCGCGTCTCTTTTGACGTTGAATTGGAAGGAGAACGCGATAGCAATCCGAACGGCTTGATCTACCTGGGCGCCGTGCGTAGCCACTCTGAAGAATTCACTCTGGCGCTGGACAAGTTGCTCGCGGAATCACTGGATCGTCTGCAGAGCCGTCTGCAGGAACAGCGAGTCGAAGCCTCTGCCGTGCTCTCTGCCCGCTGTCTTGTGAGCCTTACGGATGACGTCGGAAAGCTAGATGATGCCCTGCGCGCGCGATTTCCCGGAGCAAGCACTCGTGTGATGCAGTCTGTACGCGTTGCTCCGGATTCCTATGCAAACTGCGATGTAGTGGCGCGTTTGCCGGAAAAGCCAGCGGAAGCGCTGGAGCCACGCGTGGTTACCGAAGCCAATGGCGCACCTCCGGTTACTTCATACATCAAGGTGAACAGGCCGCAGATGGTGCTGACAGCCGGTCAATTGTGCTTTCGCTCTACGGACGATGACCTGAAGTTGGGTTTTGAACGGTTGGAAGATACCCTGAAAGATCTGGGAACCAGCCTGAAGCACACAGTGCAACTGAGCATCCTGGCGCAGAGCCCAGAACTGGCGCAAAGGACGGAAGCGCAGGGGCGGCACTTTCTGCAGCCACAGTATGATCCGGCAATCCTTCGACAAACTGTGGAAGCACTACCGGCACTGGATTCTACCGTGTCTATAGACGCCGTCGTCGCCGTAAAGCCCTAACTGCGCGGTGTCAGAAACGAGACGCCGGGCCTTGTGGGCGGCTGCAAGCAGGAACACGGCAGCTGGACACGTCGCACGACGTCGTGAGGAGGAATGGATGTCGGCGCCACTGCCGGAATCGATTACAGTCGTGAAGCGCTATGTGGAGTCACAGCGCGCGCAAACGCTGGAACAACTGCACGAGCTTCTTCGAATCCCCTCCATCAGTGCGCAGCCCGAACACAGCCAGCATGTCTGGTTGGCGGCAGAGTGGCTGCGGCAGGCGCTGGAACGGGCCGGACTTCATAACTCAAAACTGGTGGAAGGTGAAGGTCACCCGTTGGTGACCGCGGAATGGTTACAGGCTCCCGGAAAACCCACGGTACTATTCTACGGGCACTACGATGTGCAGCCGCCAGACCCACTGGAGGAATGGCTAAGTCCTCCGTTTGAACCTACGCAGCGGGGAGACAATCTTTACGCGCGAGGGGTGGCGGATGACAAGGGCCTGATGCTCATTTGGGTGAAGGCGCTGGAGGCGCTTGCCGCCCAGGGTGATCTGCCGGTGAACGTCCGCGTGCTTTGCGAGGGAGAAGAAGAGTCCGACGGGCAACATCTGAAGCAATGGTTGCAGGCGCACGCCACAGATATTCCGGCGGATGCGGTGATTATATGTGATACGGAAATGTTCGCGCCGGAATGGCCGTCGATTACCGTGGGACTTCGTGGCATTCTCTATCTGGAGTTGTTGCTGGAAGGGGCAAAAACAGACCTGCATTCGGGTAGCTACGGCGGCGTGGCGCCCAACCCCCTGCAAGCGGCTTCTGAGATCATTACAGCGCTAAAGGGGAGCGACGGCCACATTCGGGTTCCCGGCTTCTATGACTCAGTGGAGGAAGTGACAAAGAGCCAGCGCGATCACTGGGCTGCCCTTCCCTTCGACGAGAATCGATTTCTGGAGGAAGATCTGGGCGTAACGGCAACGTCCGGCGAAGCCGAATTCGGCATTCTGGAGCGGATCTGGGCACGGCCCACGCTGGAAATTCACGGCATCGCCGGCGGCTACACTGGAGAGGGAGCCAAAACCGTGATCCCGGCTCGAGCTACCGTGAAGCTCAGTTGCCGTCTGGTCCCGTACCAGGACCCTGCCAAGATCGAACAATTGCTACGCCAAGCCATTGATGCGGCCATGCCAGCGGGCATTCGAAGCACGCTGAAAGTGCTTGGAGCCTCGCCGGCAAGCGTAGTCGATGCGGAACACCCCTTCGTCAAGCTGGCATCAGAAACCCTGTCCAGCCACTTCGAGAATCCGGCAACGGCCATCCGATGCGGAGGCTCCATTCCTGTGGTGGGCGAGTTTACCGAAAGACTGGGAACCCCCTGCCTGTTGCTCGGTTTTGGTCTGCCGGACGACAACCTGCACGCACCGAACGAAAAACTCTACATGCCCAATTTTTGGCGTGGGATCGTGGCGGTGGCAGACCTATTGTTACGCATGGGGAAATGATAGCCGCGCAACGGATTAGCCCTTCGATAAACACAAAGGGAGGATGCGGCGCGCGCCGCATCCTCCCTTTGACGACCAGACCCACAAGCGAACAAAGAGATGATAAGAGCTATCCGGCCCGTTAGCGCGTGGGCGGCGCTTCGGGATGTGCTGGAGCTGGATGTTCGGGCTCGACTGGCTTCGGCGTCAACTTCTCGACGACGCTAAGACGCACCGGCTGTTCGATAAACATCGGCGGTTCCGTGCTCGTGAGAATCATCAGGCTGTATCGGCCGTAAGCTACGTCTTTGCTGACGCGCACTTTCACGAGAGTCGCGGCCTGTTCCACGATTTCCATCTTGACGTCATCTCGCCCATTGGTGAGATAGATCTCGGACACATTGGCCTTGCTCAGGTTATCGCCGGAGATGGCGACAACGCCGCCGCGAAGCGCCTCAGTACTGTCAGCCGAACGCATCATGGGGACGCCCGATGCCGCAATCAGTTGGATTCCCAACGCCATGGCCAAGCTTAGGACCAGGGCGGCTTTACTCAAGAGATTATCAGACCGTTTCATCTGTTTTTCCTCCTGATTCATGCTACCTCTGACAAGAGGGAAAATCAACACAAAAGGGACTTAATAGTCTGTTTATTTTCGAGAAAAATAAATGGGTCCCGGAACCACCTATCTGGCGCCCCAAATCCCGGCAAGAGGAGCCTCGAAAGGGAGACGATTGAAAGAAAAACGCGCGGAAACAGAGGAGGAGAAGAGAGGAAAACTAGAACAGGAGAGGAAAGGAGGTGGGGTGGATGACGGGGCTCGAACCCGCGACAGCCAGAATCACAATCTGGAGCTCTACCACCTGAGCTACATCCACCGCAACCCCTTTAGGATAGCACGAAACAGGTGGTTTCCGGCAGGTCAGATCGTGAAAAAGCAGCAGCGTTTTTGCGCGAAATGCAGCAATTCCGCGAGGCGCTTCATCAGCCTGTAGCCTCGCGGAATCCAAAATCAGAACATTCGGCTTTTGTTTCTTAGGACCGACGCGATCCACCACCGTTTACCATGAGCCGACTCGAAGGATAAGGCCCATGGAGACACGAAGGCTATTGGGATAGTGGGCAATGCCTTTTCCGCTCTCCCCGAGCCAGGCACGGGTGTAGTCAAAGTTGGCCAAACGTAGCGATGCCGCACGCCACAAGCCGACGTCCAACCCACCTCCAATCGAGACGGCGAACCCGTTGCTCTGTTCACGATCCACATATTCCCAGCGGGGAGGACGAAGATGAACGGGGAGTTTATCGATCTCACGGACCTCTTCGCGGCGGTCTTCAGGGATGTTCTCGATGGTGGCGCGCTTACCGCCCACCATCAATTGACCGTAGGGCATCCAGCGCCCGCGCCGTTTGGTCCAGCGCGACCCGACCCGGTAGGTCAGAATGTCGCCGGAAAAATCTCGCTCGAAGGTAAAGAGCTTGCAGCCACCCACCTCTGCAACCCAACTGTGTACTGGCCCCACGTTCCAAACCGCCGTGCCGCTGCCACCGATACAGTTGGCGCCAACAGCGCCCGCAGGATGCCGCGAATAGTCCGTCGCGAAGGTGAACTCGAATGGCGCGTAAGGCGTCCAAGGCTCTTCGTCGGTGGGTCTGGCCGGAGAGGCCGCATCGCGCAACGCGCGCTCGGCTTCCCGACGCGCCACCTCTTCATACATCTTGTATTTCCAGATGCCGGAGCGGGAATCGCGCCACCAGGGCACCTTGAAGCGCATCATGTTGGCAAAGGAGCGAGACGGGTTCAGCCAACCTCTGGCCATCATGCGAACGAAGACATTTTCCGTGTGTCCTTCGATTGCCCGGATGACGTGTCTATCCAGAATGTCTTCGCCGACCATCCACAAGGTGCCGATGGTCGGGGTTGCGACGTGATCGACGAAACCTTGTTGCGGATATTGGCTTTGGACCGCACCAATGGTGGCCTCACTGATGGGGCCCACCTCAAACTGGGAGCTATAGACAAACGAAAAGGCCATGGAGCGTAGAACCGAGCGCCAGTAGTGTGGCGTATTTTCGAACTCCACGTCCCGGTAACGAATGTCGTTCTGCCGCCAAATGTAACCGGATACCGAACCCTGCAAAGGGTGGCCAATGTAGTTCACCATGAACGGATCGCCATCTCCCCAGCCATGCAGCGAAGAAAGTGACCGGTACCAATCACGGAAGAAAGGACCTTTCATACCCTCGCGTGTTCCCTCTTCCGTAGCAATACGGAAGCTGTGCTGCACCCCAAGAAAGAACATGGAATGTCGTAACAACGCTCCCCACTCCACGCCCGAAGTCTTGGGTTGCCGAGCCGCAGACGACGCCCCGGAGCCGCCGAACACTGGCGAGAACCCGGTTGTCGCATGGGACGCAACCAAACGATTTGGCAGAGTCCACACCGCGACATTAAACGAAGGTTCAGCGGCGGATGCTTCCGCCGCGTTGACGTCGAGCTTCAACCCCAAGGACTCCGGCGAAATAACCGGTTGTGGTGTAAGCGAGGAGTCTTGTGTGTGCCCCGCTGCTCGCAACGGTTCTATAGTGCGCTGCATCCCAAGGGACAGCGCCGAATCTACCAGGTAGAGATCTGGGTTGCCACCGGAAACCGGGCGAGAAATCTCGTGCGTGGTATGGTCGGCGTCGGCCGCCACAGCCGACAGCGGCAAGCACTGATAGACAGCACACACACATGCAAACGTCAGAAAAGAAAAGTTCAGGAATGGCGCCCGTTGAGATAGAAACGGGGCCTTTTTAGGACTAGGACGGTATGACATGCAATAGAAAACTCAGGAAAACGGACACAAAACACCATCTATCCAGACCCACGGAAACGCAGGAAATACGAATCGGTTTTCCAAATACGCTGGCGAAACCGGTCAGAATTTCCTTACGTAGCTGCGGTTAAGCTATGGGGCTCCGCGCACAGAATCTAGTTTTATAGACGTGGCCAACGAACATTCTGTTTCCGTTTTGTAATACCCCGCAGCCACTGTTACACAGGGGAAAGACTGGCGCCCCTGACGGAAACCATCACGATGCTTCCGCTAGCCGCGATCATCTGCAATCCAATGCGTAACTTTGGGCAGATTTGGTCCATTGTGAAAGGATCTGGCGGCGTCCTCGATGGCCTTATCGGAATGCGTTACCCGCAGGTGTTGGCGCAGATGTTCGGCCCAACTTTCCACAAGAAAAGACTCCAGATAGCGCCCGGGATTGGCCGGATCTTCAAAGAGCCCCCAGCGGATGGCGCCATCGCGACGGCGAATCGATTCCAACTTGCGCATCGCTTCCAGGAAGGCTGGCCGCAACTCCAACCGGATGCAATACTCCGTGGTCACCAGCACCGGACCGCGCTCGGGCGGCATGGGTTCCACAAGAATCGGCTCCGGCCAGTGCATGGATGGTCGGACGTCACGATCATCGGCGTCGCTGAGTCGCCAGCGTAGCGAGAGCGGCGCTAGCACCAGTAGGGATAGAGCGGCGAAAAGTATAGCCAGACGCACACCGCCGTGTTCGGCCACACCGCCCCAAATGGTGCTCCCCAGCGCCATGCCGCCTTGAAAAAGAAAAATGTATACGGAAAGTCCACGCGCCCTTACCCAATTGGGCAAGGACTTTTGCGCCACCGTGTTGAACGTGGACGTGATACTGATCCAGCAGGCGCCACCGGCAAACAATACCAGCAGGACAATCACAAAACTGTTCAGCGCATACATGGCCAGATTGACCAGGCCGAAACCTACCATGCAGGCGGCAACCAGTTGATCACTCGACCAACGCGCACGCAATCGCGGAAGAACTGCGGCAAAAGCCACCGAGCCAACACCCAAGGCGCCTAACATCAACCCGTAGCCCAAACCGCCGAGGCCCAACTCATCCCTCGCAAAAAGCGGCAGCATACTCCAGATAGCGCTCGCGGGGATTACGAATAGAAAGGATCGAAGCAGAACCGGATGAAGCTCCGGCGCATAGCGTACATAGCGCACGCCAGCCATGATGGCGTTCACCACGCGCTCACTCTTTTCCTGCCTTCCTTTGGATTTCCGCTTCCAGGCATACACCACGACGAGCACACCAACAAACGAAAACGCGTTGAGCGTGAAGTTGGCCGCTGGCGTAAGGAAAGAAACCACCAGACCACCAAGAGCGGGGCCGATGGCGCGGGCAATATTGAACCCAACGGAATTCAACGCAATCGCCGTTGGCAACTGCTCGCGAGGCACCAGTTCGGGAATCAGCGATTGCCATGCGGGAGCGTTCAACGCATTCCCTGCCCCCAGAGCAAAGGTAAAAAGCAGTAGTAGGTTGGGACCTGTCCAATCCAGCCAGGTAAACAGGGCCAACAGGGCGGCGGAGACACTCATCCAGCCCTGAGTAAAAAGAAGGACCTTGCGACGATCGAAGACGTCGGCGATGGCGCCTGCTGGAAGACCGATGAGAAAGACCGGCAGATACGTTGCGGTCTGTACGAGCGCCACCTGCAAAGGAGAGGGGCTCAGGGACGCCATCAGCCACGCGGCACCGACATTCTGCATCCACGCGCCCATGTTTGACCCCAATGCAGCGAACCATAAGGCGCGGAACAACGGGTTCTCAAACGGCGCCCACGCGGACAGTGACAGCGGTGGCGCTGAGGCGTTATGTGGAGGTTCCTCTCTATCTGCCATTCCGAAACCGAAAATCACACCCAGCTTTCGCGCGGGTTTCCACCGGACCACGGCATTCCAGGTTCACAGCACCGCAACTTCGCGATGCTGCAATTCCCATATAGCCCAATAGTCGCCCACACCTAACTAGATGATTGGTCGACTACAGAAGAGTCAGCAGGAAGTGAAGATCGGCAGCCCGCACGGAATGGGTAAGCGCCCCGGAACTGACGTAGTTCGCGCCCGTTCGCGCGTATTCGCCGACGGTATCCAGGGTGATATTCCCAGACAGTTCGGTGGTAGCTCGCCCATCGACGCGGCGGACCCAGTCCCGCGCTTCTTCGGGAGTCAGATTATCCAGCAGCAAGCGTTTGGCCCCCGCTGCCAGAGCCTCGTCCAATTCTGCCAAGGTGCGCACTTCCACCTCGAAATCGAGGCCGGTACGGATTGCAGCCTGCACCGCTGGAGTAATTCCACCCGCAGCCGTAATGTGATTGTTCTTAATGAGGATGGCATCAAAAAGGCCCTGGCGGTGGTTGAAGCCGCCGCCAGCACGCACAGCCATTTTCTCGAGTTTGCGCCAACCAGGCATGGTCTTGCGCGTATCGAGCACGCGGCAATCCGTGCCCTCGGTTTTCGCTACGTATGAAGCAGTGATGGTGGCAATACCGCTGAGGCGTTGCAGGAAGTTCAAAGAAACTCGTTCACATTCCAACAACGTGCGCGCATCGCCTTCCACGTAAGCCACGGCTTCACCCGCCTGCACACGGTCACCGGAGTGCCGCACAATCTCCAGAGAATCCACGGCGCCGCCGTGCACCCTGTAGATGAGCGGAATCAGTTCCACGCCAGCAAGAGTCAAAGATTCCTTGGCGCGAAAGCGGCCCTTCGCCTTGCGGCCAGGTGCGACCGTCGCCTTTGTGGTGACGTCGCCCGTACCAATGTCTTCCGCAAGCGCCATACGAACGAGCTCTTCGACTTCAGGCGCAGAGACGTCGTACACAAACTGGCTTTTCGAATCTATCGCGGTCATTCGTGCCCTTCCGCCGACCCTAGCGCGCCAAAGCAGCCAGCGCTTCCTGGTTCTTCTGGTGTTTGTCCTGATACTCTTTCAGCTTCACGCGGAGGTTTTCCACCACGTGCGCCGGCATCTTGGCAATCACCTGTTCATTGGCCAATTGGCGTTCACTATTGCCAATCACCTTCTCCAACTGGGACTGCTCTTTTTCCACACGAGCGCGTTGCGCTTCCAGTTCGGCGGCAGGCACCAGCAACACAATGTCGAACTCAGGCGTAGACTTCACCGCGCCCTTGAGTTCCGGAGAAGCACCCTCCACCACGTTGGCAGTGATGTTGGCCAGACGATTTAGTGCTTCAAGCTGGGACAGCGCCACCGTGGCCGAAATACCACGCGCGTAGATGTTAGCTTCCAGCTTCTTCTTGGGGTCCTGCCCAAGATCAGCGCGCAAGTTGCGCACCGAACCGATCAGGTTCTGCAAAGCTTCAATCTGCGCTTCGGCTTCCGCATCAGCGACGCTGGCATCTTCTTCCGGATAGCGCGCCAAACATAGCGATTCCGAACGGCCATCGCCAGGCGTGCGCAGACGCTGCCACAACTCTTCCGTGATGAAAGGCATCACAGGATGCAGCAGGCGCAGCGCGCATTCGAACACCGTCAGGATGTTCTTCCAGTGGTGGTTGAGTCCGCTGTTCTCTTCAAAGCGCAGCTTCTTGAGTTCCACATACCAGTCGCAGAAATCACCCCAGAAGAAGGCCCACAACTGTTGGGCCACTTCGTGATAGCGATGGCTCTCGATTGCCTTGCTCAGCACGCCCGCGTAGTAATTCAACCGCGAGAAGATCCAACGATCTTCCAACGGAGCCACGCCCGTCGCAGGGTCCACGTGAGGGGTGTAGAATGCCTTCTCTTCGGGAAGCCAGGGTTCCACGCCGGCACGCTCCATGTTCAGGAACAGGAAGCGAGCAGCGTTCCAGATCTTGTTGGCAAAGGAACGGGACGAGGCCAACCGCTCATCGGTCAGCACGATGTCGGTACCCGGAGCCGCGCCTAACAGCAGGGTGATGCGGCAGGCGTCCGTGCCATATTTGTCGATGAGTTCCAGCGGGTCAACCGTGTTGCCTTTGGTCTTCGACATCTTCTGGCGTTCGGCGTCACGCACCAGGCCATGGATGTAGACCGTGCGAAAGGGCACGTCACCCATACACTCGATGCCCAGCATCATCATGCGCGCAACCCAGAAAAATAGGATGTCGAAGCCGGTGATGAGCAGCGTGTTCGGGTAGAACTTTTCGAGGTCCGGAGTCTTCTCCGGCCAGCCCAGTGTCGAGAAGGGCCACAGGGCGGAGCTGAACCAGGTATCGAGCACATCGGTATCCTGCTCAATCGCCTTGCTGCCGCAATGCTCACACTGCGTGGGGTCTTCCACACCCACCGTGATGCCCTTACAATCCGCGCAGTGCCACGCGGGGATGCGGTGCCCCCACCACAACTGGCGGGAAATACACCAGTCGCGGATGTTGCGCATCCAGTCGTAATAGAGTTTTGTCCAATTCTCCGGGACGAAGGCCGTACGACCGCTTTCCACCGCTTCGATGGATTTGTCGGCCATGCCCTTCATCTTCATGAACCATTGCGTGGAGATCATGGGCTCCACCACAACGCCCGTACGCTGACTCTTACCCAGGTTTAGTTCGTGGGGTTCGATGCGGTCCAGAACACCCTGGGCTTCCAGATCGGCCAACACCCGCTCGCGTGCTTCGTAACGATCCAACCCGGCATACGCGCCGCAATCGGGCGTGATGCGCGCGTACTCGTCAATCACACGAATGATCGGCAGCTTGTGACGCATGGCCGCTTCGAAGTCGTTCGGATCATGCGCAGGGGTAATCTTCACACAGCCCGTGCCGAACTCGGGGTCCGCCATCTCGTCCAGAATGATGGGGATCTCGCGACCCACCAGCGGCAGCACCACGAACTTTCCGTGCAAGTGCTCGTAGCGCTCATCGTTCGGATTGATGGCGACCGCGGTATCACCCAACATCGTTTCGGGACGCGTGGTGGCAACCACCACGTAGTCATCCGAATCTTTCACCGGGTAGCGGAAGTGCCACAGCTTGCCTTCCACTTTCTCGTGAACCACTTCCAGATCGCTAAGCGCGGTCTGCAGCTTGGGATCCCAGTTCACCATGTAAGGGCCACGGTAGATAAGGCCCTTCTTGTAGAGGTTGTAGAACACCGTACGCACGGCGTGCGACAGGCCCTCATCCAAGGTGAAGCGCGTGCGGCTCCAATCCACACCCTCGCCGATACGCGCCATCTGCCGCAGGATGGTGCCGCCATTCAACTCTTTATATTCCCAAACCTTGGCTTCGAAAGCTTCACGGCCCAGGCTTTGCCGGGTGATGCCTTCCTTCGCCAGCTCACGTTCCACCACCATCTGCGTGGCGATGCCCGCATGGTCCGTACCTGGTAGCCAAAGGGTGTTGTACCCCTTCATGCGATACCAGCGCGTGGTCACGTCGATTTCCGAATGCTCCAGCATGTGCCCCATGTGGAGACTTCCGGTGACATTCGGTGGAGGAATGACTAGCGAAAAGACCGGACGCGTGTCGTTGGGATCGTTCGAGGCAGTGAAGAACGAGGACTCTCGCCACCACTGCGCCCAACGTGACTCAAACTGTTGAGGCTCATAGACTTTTTCGAGTTGCATGGACATCTGGAGGGAAAATTCCAGGATACCATGCGTGCTCGAATCCCCATTCTGCGCCACTCGGCGTCCGCAGCCCTGTATTTGCTATGTGTCTTGTATCCAGACAGGTAGCAGCACCACCAGCACGCGCCAGACCTTCCTCTGGCCCGAAACAATGCCAGAATGGGCTTTAGGTTCGAAACCATGTTGAAACGAATCCTAGCCGCATCAGGCACCGAAACAGACGCAGCCGGCCCCATTCTTTGGTCGGTTTCCCTCGCAAAGGAGCATGACGCATCAGTCACCGTTTTTCCTGTTCAGGATGTTTCTGAATGGCAACGTCTCCGTCAGACGTCGCCGGAAGGAAACCCGACACTGGATCCCACGCAGCATCCGGAGTACCAGCCTCTTCTGCAGGCAGGGCTAAGTTATCGTGGACTTGAACCACAGAAAGACAGCATGGGAGCTCTCGCTTCCCTTTCCCGATACCAGGATATGCTGCTCTTCGGACTCGGAGACTGCTATTCCCCGAGCTTGGTGCCTGACTTCACCAAAGCCGTGTCGCGCCTTGTGCAGCAGACGGCCTGCCCCTTGTTGCTGACACCTCCTGCAAACCGGGAAGTGAAACGGGTCATCATTGCTTACAGCGGTTCCACCGCCTCTGCCCGTTCCTTCCGTCGTTTTGTCCAAAGTGGCCTCTACGCCGATGCCGAGGTGGATGTGGTGTCGTTGGGAAGCAACCTGGACGATGCTTATGCGTTGCTGAAACCGGCCGAAGAATACCTGCACGAACACGGACGCAAGGTAAATCTGATCGCGCTACGTGGCAATGAAATGCAGGTGGTTAACCACGCGCTGGATAGCAAGGCCGACTTGGTTGTGGTTGGCAGCAACCATCGCAATGCTCTGGGCATTGAAACTAGCAGCCAGGTGCTGCGCGCATTTTTAGATCAGCGCACCATCCCCGTCTTCCTCTCGCACTAGCTGCGTCTGCTGTTCCCGGGGGGAGGTCCACATCGTTGGTGTCCTCCCCTCCCAATACCATCCCCTCAGGCTTCTGCGCTTGCAGGTTGCAGCGCTTCCTCGCTGGCTGTCTGATCCCCCGCCACCAAATTGAAGAGCGGCACCGTCATGAAGGTGGTCATCAACGCCATCAACACCATCATCGAGAAGACGGCCGGTGACAGAACCCCCAGATCCAGTCCGATATTCAGCACCACCAACTCCATAAGCCCGCGAGTGTTCATAAAGATTCCCAACGCAATGGAATCCCGCCAGCCGACGCCAGCAAACCGTGCCGCGATAGCAGAGCCGCCTAACTTTCCCGCCACAGCCACCAGAATGATCAGTCCGCAAAGCATCCACATTTCCGCGCCTTGTACCAAACCGATGCTGGTGCGTAGGCCAGTGAACGCGAAGAACACCGGTAGCAACAGAACCAGGGTGAGGGACTGTATGCGCTCCACCACGGAATGAACGAATAGAGGATTCTTAGGCAAGACTGCGCCGAAAAGGAAGGCGCCGAATAGCAGATGGACCCCCAGGTATTCCGTCAGCGTTGCGCAACCAAGCAAAAGCATCAGAATGAGCGCCATGGATTCATCGGTCAGCCTGCCGTGCCGTTCAAAGTGTTCTGCAAACTTGCGTAGGAGTCGCCGACAGATGGTGACCATCAGCACGATGAAGAGAGTAAGCAGACCGATGGTGACATAGAGCGGCATGGAATCTTCCGACGACCGCACAAGAGCCACGATGTAGGCGAGCACACACCATGCAGTGATGTCGTCGACAGCCGCACAGGCAATCACCATCGCGCCAAACTTCGTTTTGAAGAGATTACGCTCCACCAAAATGCGAGCCAATACAGGAAAGGCGGTCACGCTCATCGCCACGCCGACAAACAACGCAAATTCGCGAAAAGCCACATTCGCATTCGACAACTGTGGGTAGAGAAATAGAGCAAGCACAGACCCCAGCAGAAAGGGAGCCGTGATGCTTGCATGGGATGCGAGCAAGGCAGCGTGTCCCTGATTGCGTAGATAGGCTGGGTCAAATTCCAGACCCACCAGGAACATGAACAGCAACAGGCCCACCTGGCTGAGGGTCTGCAAATAGCCAATACTTTCCAGCGGAAACAGAGTCTGCGACAGGGCAGGGCTTACCCACCCCAGTAAAGAGGGGCCCAGCAGAATACCCGCCACCATTTCGCCCAACACCTGGGGTTGCCCCAGTCGGCGAAAAAGAATGCCCACGAACCTGGCGGAAAGTACGATTGCGGCGATTTGCAGCAGAAATGTCAGCACATCAGGCATCAGTGGGCCGCCTTCCGGGATACCGGCGCGTTAACCCGCCGGGCTAAGAACGGAATAGGTACGCAATCGATACGACGAGGCATTGATAGCACCCCATGCATCGTGAGTACGCCATTGTCCTGAGAAACGCGTCCAGAGATTCGTAGCAACTGGAACACATCGTCGCCGAAGAGTGCCGGAGCAGCCTCCACACGAATCTCGTCATCCGCTAGGGCTCCGCGCAGAAGATCCCGCCCATGGTTAGGCAACTGCACTTCGACAAACTTGCCAGACTGCGAAATCGTAAAGAAGTTCCGCTGGAATCCTCCGAGCGACGCGCTGCAGGGTGTGTTGGCATTTGCATCCAGCCGGGCGTCCAGTTCCCAGTCACCCGCAATGCTCGGTGGGGCCTGCAAGGAATCCCCTAGACGCAATACTCCGATGACCCCCAAAAACGGCCCACCCACCAGCAGCAAATAAATAAGCACGGACTTGCCCCTAGACATCATCCGCATCCTCCACCACGCCGCTTGGAGCCGGAGGACGCCCGGAATTCACAATGCCTTTACGCACGGCATAGAGCACCAGATCTGCGAATGACTTGAGGTCCAGCTTTTGCATGATGCGCGTGCGATGCGTATCCACCGTGGAAACACCGATGTTCAGTTTGCCTGCCACTTCTTTGTTGGTGTTGCCTTCAGCCAGCAGTTGCATCACTTCGCGTTCGCGTGTCGTCAGAAGCTCCCAGGAATCTTGTCCGCCACGGCGGCGCAACTGTTGCACATAGTCGTTTAGCAGAATGCGGCTGACGGCAGGGCTAAAGTAAGACTTGTCGTCCGCCACGGCGCGTACGGCCGGAAGCAGGTCATCCTCGGTCGCTTCCTTCAACAAGTAGGCGCGAGCGCCAGCCAACAGCGAGCGCATGATGTACGATTCGTCGTTGTACATGCTGAGGATGATGACGCGCAGCTTGGGATCCCTGCGAATGGCCTGCGAAGCGACTTCAATGCCATTCAATTGCGGCATGGATACATCCAGAATGGCGATGCTTGGCCGCATCTCTTCACAAAGGCGCAGTGCTTCGCGGCCATCGGCGGCTTCACCCACCACTTCGATATCTGGTTCCGCTTCCAGCAACGAGCGCATGCCGCGCCGTACGATGCCGTGATCATCCGCGATCAGAATGCGCAGCATGTGGCAGCTCCTGCTCAAACACATAGGGGACGTCAATTTCCAAGGTCGTGCCTGCTCCCTGCGTGGAATGAACAGTCATATGGCCGTTCAAATCGCGAATACGTTCCTTAATCCCGATTAGTCCCAGGCCAGAGGTGCTGCTGGTGACGCTTGGCAGGCCCACACCGTCATCCTGAACCAGAAGTCTGACACCCTTGGCGTAGCGTCGGATGGACACAGAGATCTGCGTCGCGTCCGCATGCTTCGCGCAGTTCGTCAGGGCTTCCTGGACGATGCGGTACAAAGTTGTACGGTGAGGCTCAGCGATGTTATCTACCTGTTCGTCGAGCTTCACATTCACAGGAACTCCGTAGCGCCGCGCAAAATCTCGAGCCTGCCACTCGATGGCCGGCTGCAATCCCAAATCATCCAGCATGGACGGCCGTAGCCCCATGGAGAGGTGTCGCACGCTATCGATCAGCACATCGACCAAGCGCTTGCACTCTTCGGCATGCTCGTCAAATTGATCCCCGTCCTGCTTTCGCGACCGCTCCAGCTTTCCGAGTTCCATGCGAAGGCCCGTCAAGATCTGCCCAACTTCGTCGTGCAGCTCACGCGACAGCACACGACGTTCATCCTCGTGCGTCTGCACCAGTTGCTTAGAGAGTCGGCGCATTTCATCTTCGGCATGCTCCGCACGAGACTGTTGACGCTCCGATCGCTTCTCCAGCGTGTGAATACGAAACACAGTAGCGGCGGAAACGAGCACGCCGACCAGCAGGCTGATCTGCAACATGCGATCCAGATACGAATGCAGCTCGCGTTCCCGGCCTGCGATAGATTCCCGCTGCACCATCATGTTGGCGTTGTTTACTTCCTCAATGACCTGCGCAATCTCCAGCACCGCCTCGCGCCGGGGCAGAACCTCGTGGCGCAGAAAGCTCGAACTTCGGTACGCTTTTTCGTCAGGAGTCCAATCGAAGAGTGGGCCAAACGCGGCCCAGTATTCCTCCAGCTTCTGGCGCAGACCGTCGATGCTCTCTTTGTGCATCGGCCCCATGGATCGCTCAATCTCCGCAATGTTGTTGGTGGTGGCATCGCGCAACGCGGTCAGTTGCTCCCGATAGGCAGGCGCCGCAGACACGCTTCCATCCAGCAGATAATCCCGCACGAAGATGCCAGACAGATGAATGTCCGAACGCACTCGTCGCAAACGCCCTTCCAAATGGCGATGCAACATGTTTACCTCGTCCAGTTCCGTATATACGGCCTGAACCCGACTTCTGGTAGCCAGAATCGCTGTGCCAATCAGAGTGAGCAGCCCGGCAAAGGCCAAGGCCACAAAAATGGCGCTTCGAATGGTAGGACGCTTCTGTCTCGGCTCTTCCAGGGAAGAGCTGCGACCCTTGTCTCCGGCACCCTGTGCTATCAATGCATTCACCTTTTACGCCGCAACGTTTGTATCATCATGGTTCGCAGAAAACTGACGAACCGCAGGCTTCGCATTCAGAATAGGCGGGAAGGTGCTACTGAGGCTATCCTGGATTTCCGGGACATCATCGTAAAAAACTCGCCAATCGGCTCGAGGTTCCGGTTACCGTGCTCCACCCTGCAAAGCGATGGGGCGACACGCAATTAGACATTCCGGAATGACAACATAAAGGCAGTAGGAACTCTCGAAATTGCCGATGCTTCGATTTCTAGGCGCTGCAAAATGCCTCACCGCATTTCCGACACCGCGCGCCAGCGCTTCTTTTCACGAATCAGCCGTTTTCTTCCCCTTGGTCGGCGGATCGTTGGGCGCAGTCACTGCTCTTGTTCTGGGAGCATTACTATGGCTTCCGTTGTCGCTGGAACTGGCATCCGTTCTTACCGTCTCGTTTCTTATGTGCAGCACCCGCTTTCTGCCAGAAACGGGTTTGGCGCGGCTGTCCCATGACGCAACTCCACGCCACATAAGTGTGGCTGGCATGTGTGTACTTCTCTGCGCATTTGCCACTCGTATACACGCGCTCTCCACCTTGGCCCCCTCTCGCTTTGCGTTCGTTATTGCGGCCCTGGTGGCCGCTGGGGTTCTCTCGCGTTCCGCCATCGTCTTTCTTGCCGCCGCCGCTCGTCCAACACTTGAGGAAGACCATCCATCCGGGCTTCGAGATTCATTGGTGGGCTCCGTACCTGGATGGCTGCTGCTTCTCACCGGATTGCAGGCCAGTGTTGCTGTTTCTTTGCTGGGCTGGAAAGGCACTGCACCGCTCTTAATCGGCGTGATCTCCCTGGTGCTGGCTCTACGCTGGTGGATGCACTTCCGGTTTGGGGGTGTAGATCGACAAGGCCTTTACGCGGTTTCCTTGATGGTGGAATGTTATGTGATGGTGGTAGCTGCATGGCTGAGATCCTACTAATACGCCACGGAGAATCCACCGGATCCGGCAGAATGCTTGGGTCCACCGACACGCCGCTTAGCGACAGAGGCTGCGCCGACGCGGAGCAACTCGCGCGCCTTCTGGCATCCAGATCAGATCTGCGCGTGGTCTACACTAGCCCTCTTCGCCGAGCCGCCCAAACGGCCAGTCGCATCCTGCAAGCGAATCGTCCCGTTATCATCCTGGAATCGCTGGCGGAAATATCCTATGGCCCCTGGGAAGGCAAAACCTGGGATGACATTGAGGCGGCAGATCCGGACCTGGCGCAAAAAAAGATTGATGACTGGTTCGGCACTGTGGTTCCGGGGGCAGAACAATGGGACCAATTTCGCCGCAGGGTTCACCGAGCGCTGACGCTCATACAACAGGGCCCCTTCCCCGCTGTGGTTGTTGGGCACCAGGCAGTCAACTCTGTCATTGCCGAAGTGATTGCGAATACCAACCCCTTGGGATTCCAGCAGGACTACGGACAGGTACTTGAATTGGAGTGGAATTCGGATCAGCGCTAGCTGTCGGCAACTCTCGATGCCCATCATCCGGACCTCTTCGTCGCCGGAACTTCGCTCGCATTCGGTAGCATAGGAAGTTTGGTCCCAGCGTTGATAGTCACCGCTCCGAACCACGTACGTTAAGAGACCTTTCAGCATGACAGACAGCGTATTCTCCCTCTTTGGAGGCGTCGGCTTATTTCTTCTGGGGATGACGCTGCTGACGGACGGCCTGAAATCCTTCGCGGGCGAATCCCTGCGCCGCATTCTCATTAAATTGACGGGCAATCCCTTTACCGCCCTGCTGACCGGTGTAGTCGGTACAGCCCTGGTGCAGTCATCCAGCGCCACGGTTGTCACCATGATTGGCTTCGTCAGTGCTGGCGTCATTGCACTCCCGCAAGCCCTCGGTGTCGTACTGGGGGCAACACTCGGCAGCACCAGCATTGGCTGGCTGGTGAGTTCGCTGGGGCTTCAGATCAGCATCGGGTACTACGCCCTGCCGCTGGTGGGCGTCGGGGCATTCATACGCCTGCTGGCGCCCCCAAGCTGGCGAACCCTAGGTTTTGCTATCGCGGGATTCGCCCTTATCTTCGTGGGCATCAGCACTCTGCAGGAATCGATGGTAGGTTTGGAAGTTGATTTCCGCATGCTGCCTGGCGGATTGTTGGGCAGGTTCCTTGGTGTAGGCGTGGGGATCGCCATGACCTTGATCATGCAATCTTCCAGCGCTGCGATCGCCACCGTAATCACAGCCCTGCACACGGAATCCATCAGCTTTGAACAAGCCGCTCTATTCGTTATCGGAGCCAGCATCGGTACCGCCGTCACAAGTTCCCTTGCCGCCATCGGCGCCAGCGTAAATGCCAAGCGGACAGCCCTCGCGCTGGTCCTGTTCACGCTCGTATCCGGCACCCTCGCACTATTGATGCTTCCGTTGCACATGGACATGCTGCACTGGGCACAAAACCACTTGGGGCTGGCCAGCGGAGCGCTTAGTCTTGCTGCCTTTCACACCACATTCGCAGCCATCGGCGTTGCATTGCTCTTCCCCGCCATCCCACTGTTTGCCCGCATTGTAGAGAAACTTCTACCGGAAAGCGGCGACAAGCTGACTGCCAATCTCGACAAGAGTTTGATGAACCTGCCTGATGTGGCCCTCGATACCTTGCGTCGCGCTCTCAAGGAAATCGCCCGCTATCAGTTCGCGTTGGTCGCGGATGCCCTTCGTGGCGAACGCTCGGCCGATCTGCAGCAGCGCAAGGAGCAAGTGGAACTCGCTCTGCAGCGCGCTCAAGACTTCTTCTCCCGCATCCCGCCTGTCTCTCACGATCAGGGCATCTCGTCCCGACGCCTTGCGGTCCTGCACGCCCTTGACCATCTTGTCCGCCTCATCCCTTACTGCCAAGCGCCAAGCCATGTAAAGGGCCTGCATGCCCACGCCCGTCTGTCTGCAGCCTTGGACAGGACCATCGAGATGCTGCAAAGAGCTGATGTTGAACTTGCGGATGACGAGGCATCCGAATGGAACAACGAGTTCGAAAAGATCGCCGATGATCTTGCTGCCCTGAGCTTCCGCGAACGCCCGGAACTGCTTCGGGAAACCGCAGGCGGGAACGGCAGCCCCAACAGCGCCATTGACGCCCTGGATGCCCTGCGGTGGCTCAGCAAGGTCACTAACCACGTTTGGCGAATTGTCTATTACCTGGAGAACATCGACCGAGCGAGCATTGACGCAACGCCGGAAGCATGGGCTCGCCACGAAGAGCCCTAAAACTCCTCCAAGACAACTTCCGTAGCCGATCTACTCTCTGGGCCAGATGAATGGATAGTAAAGAAACCTTACTGCGCCCGATTCTACAATGAAGAACGGCTGATCGTGCAGCTTCTTCTGCCGCTTGGAATATGGCATTTCCCCCGTCAGCCGTGTTAACCTCAACGCCATGCCAACCAGCAGTCTCGCCCGCAGAGATTTTCTGCGTTCCGCTACCGCGGCCACTGCCGCAACTGCGATGTCGACCCGCGCGGTCGCCGCGAATGACAAGATTTCAACCGCCTTCATCGGCGTTGGCGTGATGGGCTCTGAGAACCTCAAAGCGGCCGTCAAACAGCCCGGCGTCGAAGTGAGTGCGGTTTGTGATGTTTTCCAACCCAACCTGGAGCGAGCGGAGGCCCTAGCTCGTCGCCTGGGACAACAACCCAAGGCTGTGCGAGACTTCCGCGAGATTCTGGCAGACCCCAGCATCAACGCTGTCTGTATTTCCACTCCCGATCACTGGCACCCCTACATGACCGTAGAGGCATGCAAGGCTGGCAAAGACGTCTACGTCGAAAAACCTGCCTGCGTCTCCGTGTCTGAAGGCGCCGTGATGATTGAGGCCGCACGTAAACACAAGCGTGTCGTACAGGCAGGCACATGGCAGCGCTCTGGCACCCACTTCAAGAAAGCCTGTGAGATCGTCCAGAGTGGCCAACTCGGAACCATTGCTTTCGTACGTAGCTGGATCTACAACAACCAGCCGCAGGAAGGCATCGGAAACCCCGGCATCAAGACCGTACCGCCCGGCCTCGATTGGGATCTATGGCAGGGCCCCGCGCAGAGCCGTCCCTTCAATCCAAACCGGTTCGGCGTGTATCCCAATTCCTACTCGTACTTCCGCTTCTTCTGGGATTACGCAGGAGGTATGATCACGGATTCCGGCATCCACATGCTGGATATCGTACAGATGGCATTCGGCGACCCGATGCCTCGCGGAGTGGTTGCCGCCGGCGGTAAGTACTGGCTGAAGGACGACACCGAAACGCCTGACACCATGCAGGCCTCGCTCGAATACCCCACCTTCCTCGGATCCTGGGAACATCGCACGAACAATACGGAACTCGGCACAAGCCGCTTGATGGGCATTACCTTCCATGGTTCCCGCGGGACGCTCTATGTGGATCGCAGTGTCATCCGCATCACTCCGGAAAAGGGTTCTGATATACAGCCCTTTGAGATGAAGCGAGTGGAAGATCCTCATCCGTTGCACTGGGCCAACTTCATCGATTGCGTGCGCACTCGGCAGAAGCCCAACAGCGATATCGAGACCTGCGTCAAGTCCTCCATCACCTGTATTCTCAGCAACCTCTCCTTGCAGGCAAAAACACGCCTGGATTGGGATGATGCCAAGAAGACCGTGGAGCAGGAATATGCACGCCCGCTGCTGCATCGTGAATATCGCCAGCCCTGGAAGTTGGAGGCTTAATGCAACGCCGTCAATTTCTTTCCGCGGCGATGGCCGCTCCCGCCCTTGCCAGCCTTGCTCATGGACAGTCGCGCTTCCGCGCGGAACTGGGCATCAATATCTACAGCGTCCGCAGTATGGCGTCCAAAGACCTGCCCGGCACGCTGAAGCTCTTGAAGGAACTCGGCTTTCGTATGGTGGAAGCTGGGGACTTATACGGCCGAAGCGCCAAAGAGTTTCAGGCACTTCTAAAGAGCAATGGCCTGCGCGCCACATCCTTTGGAGCATCCTACAAAGCGCTGGATACACAAATTGAGACTGTGGCCGCCGACGCCAAAACCATCGGCGCCAGCTACGTGGTCTGCTCCACCATTCCGCACAGCGCCAAGCACCTGACGGCAAGCGATGTCACGTCTGCTGCACAGAAGCTGAACGCCTGGGGAAAAGTCCTGACCAAACACGGCTTGAAGCTCTGCTATCACACACACGGTACGGAATTCGATCCGTCACCCGATGGCACCCAGTTCGACTCGCTGCTCAAACAGACCGACCCCAAGCACGTCAACTACGAGATGGATATCTTCTGGATTGTCTACGGACTGCAAGATCCGGTGGACTTCCTGAAGCGCTACCCCAACCGTTTCCCGCTGATGCATGTGAAAGACATGCGCCACGGCATGGTGCTGAACCAGACGCCCGCGCAAGTTGCGGAAGACGACAGCGTACCCCTCGGCACTGGCGTGGTTAAGATTCCACCTGCTTTGGAAGCTGGGCAGAAATACGGCGTGAAGCACTTCTATCTGGAAGAAGAGGCCGTAGACGCTCTGCCTCAAATCAAGCAAAGCCTGAAGTTTATTGAAGGGCTTCGCTAGTTTCGAATACCAGCGCCTGTAGAACGCGAAAAGACCCGGATGAAGACGCCACGAACGGCATCTTCATCCGGGTCTTTCCCTTTCCGGAACACTTGCCAGTGGCGAATCCGCTATCCGTTGTTGCGTAGCTCCGCAATAGGCTGTACCTGGGATGCGCGGAGAGCTGGCCAGAACACAGCGGCAACAGCCGTCGCCAGCACAAACAGAACAGCCCCACCATAGACCGTACTTGCCGTCGCCGTAACGCCAAACAACTGGCTTTCCAACGTCTTCGCGAATAGATACGCCAACGGCACACCCGCCACAATACCCACCAACGGCATCAACAAGCCTCGCAACATCACTTGCCGGAAAATATCGGCTGGGCTGGCCCCAACGGCCTTGCGCACAGCAAACTCCATCCTACTCATCTGCACGGCATAGGCTACGGCGCCGAAAATCCCCACCCCCGCCAACAGCGCGCCAACAATCGTCAGCGCCGTGACAAGGGTGGCATGGAACCGGGGCTTCGCGACGCCTCCATCCACATTCCGCCGCATGGTAGATATTTGCCCAAGGGCTAAGCCAGCATCAACTTTCGCCAATTCCGCTCGTATCTGCGGCGCCAGGGTCATCGGATCGCCCTCGCATCGAATAGCCACATCAATCAGCGGGGACGGCATGTTGTCGAAAGAACGATACACCTCCGGTGCCGGTGGCCGTTGAAATCTCATGTTTCGCTGGTCACTCACGACGCCACTTATGCGCAGTACTCGTTCACCGAAGCGCAGAGTTTCGTCGACGCCAGTAGTCCCCGGCAGGAACTTACTGACGAAGCTCTCGTTCACCACCACTCGCTCTTCATTGCCAGGCCTTTCTTCTAGCAGCAGTTCCCCGGCGCGCGCGACCGTTCCCAGTGTTTCGAAGTAGCCAGCCGATACCGTGCGCATCCCCACACGTTGTTTCTCCAGATCCGGGCGGGAAGGTATAGCGATATCCACCGCCAACAGACTGTTAAAAACCAACGGAATGGTGTTGGTCACAGCGGCCCGGCGAACCTGTTGCAGCGCCTCTATCTTCTGTACGAAACTACGGGCAAATGAGGCCTGTCGCTGTTCATCAGCATAGCGATTCAGCGGCAAAGAGACTTGGGCGGTCAGAATGGCATCCTGCTGAAAGCCCAAATCCAAACTCCGCAGTTCCCACAAGCTGCGCAGCAACAGTAGCGAACTCACCAGCACCGCTACCACCAAGCAGGCTTGGCAGGCGACTAGGGTTCCGGTCAGACGGAGGGACATGCCGGCGGCGCCACGACCTACATTTCTCCAGCTTTGTGCCAGTCCACTCTTCCGAAGCCACCATGCGGGTACGGCGGAAACAATAACGGTCGTCAGCACCGTCACGGCGACCACCAAAATACAGAACTCCAGCGGATTTGCAGTGGATTCGATTCTCGGCAACCCACCCGGATAGTTGGCGGCAATCCACCGTACACTTGCCCAGGAAAATAGCAGCGCCAATCCAGCCCCGGGGACCGCGAGCAGAGCAGTCTCAAATACAACCAGCCGGACCAGACGGGAATAGCCCGCGCCCAGAGCGGCGCGCATGCCCAGTTCCGGACTTCGCGCCATCGTTTGCGTCAGAAACAGGTTTGCCAGATTCGCGCAGGCAATCAACAGCAACGAACCGGCCACGGCTAGCATGATCGCCAGCAAGGGGCGCGTGTCCAACCCCAGCTCCTGCTGCGCGTCCAGCAGCTTCACTCCATAGTCCGCTCCGTTCAGGCTCTCCGTCTCGGCAAACACCTGGGCATGCCGTTCCAGAATCTGTTGCGCCAACTCGGGGGGCAGACTTTCTCCAAACCGGCCCAACACATGCAAACTCCCCCGCCAGACGTTATCCTCGACGCCCCGCATTGTACGCAGGGGAATATACAAAGCCACATCGTCCCGCAGCGGAGCGAAGTAACTGCGATATTCTGCCGGCAGAATTCCCGCGATGACATGGGGCACATCGTCGAGCAACAACTCTTTTCCGAGCACACCCTCGTCGCCGCCGAAGCGTTTCATCCAATAGCGATGATCCAGAATCACCTGCCTGGGCTCTTCCGGGCTCTTGCGCAACGCAAACCCGACTCCCCGAATGGGCGACACACCCAACAGAGGGAAGAAGTTCTCAGACACCTGCGCAGAATACACACGTTCGGGAAAGGTCGTATCAGCACCGTCCAGTAGCTTACCCACCGTCGTCATCCAGGGATCGTAGCCCGCAAGACGGTCCCGGAGCGTCACATCCTCGCGCCACTGGGCATACAAGGCTCTGCTCGGGTAAAAGCGTCCTGGCGCGCCTTCCGGCTTTGATGTATCCCCGGCCTCTATGCGCATGCGTTCCACCAGATAGAGCTCCCCTGCAGCCGCGTAAGGCAGGGGCCGTAGCGCAATGTGTTCCACGATATACAGAACGGATGTAACCGCACCAATGCATAGCGCCAAGGTAAGCACGACAGATACCGAAAGGAGTGGACGCTTCCGCAAAACACGCGCCGTCTGCACCATTTCGCGCGTAATTCCGCGGAAAACATCGAAGCGCCACACCTCACGGGTTGCCTCCTTCGTGGCGGCAAGGCTGCCAACGGCAACTGCGGCATTGCGACGTGCATCTTCGTCAGACTCTCCCCGAGCACGCCGTTGCGCTTCTTCCATGGATCGATGGAACCGAAGCTCCGCATCAAGGTCCAATTCTCCGCTTTCACGCGAAAGTGCCTGTCGAAGCCTACGTAAGAGTTCTTTCAGCCGCATGCGTAATCCTATCCCCGCCATGGTATCGTAGACATTCTACGCGTGCACTAAGTAGACTGTCTACTGCATAAATACCAGATCTCACTAACATCAGTGCCTGCCCGCATCCTGGCAGTCACATGCTGTCCCCAAGACGCATAAATACGAAACAAGCCAGCAAAATACGACATCTACCCAGGAAACCTGTCGTCTGAAGCGGTATCATCGGCAATAAGGGATTGGAACTGGGACCATCCGCCACGAAAGCCAGGATTGCCTTCGGCGCGTTCGGCATTGGGCGAAGAATACATTCGGCATGTCATCGTAGACACCCCAGGGCCCGTAAGAATAGGGCAAAGTGGGAAACATCCCAGGCCTCTCGCCAATCCCATTAGGCAGACCGATTGCGGGTGCAAGGAGGTTGCCTCCGCAGCATTGAAATCGAGGACAGGAACATCATGACCACAACTAGACGCGAACTCATGCAGACCGTATCCGTGGGAATCGCCGCAGCGGCCCTGGTCGGCTGCGCGACGGCGCAGAGCGGAACTCCCTTGGAACTCCCTTCCCTTCCTTACCCTGTGGACGCCCTGGAACCCTACATTGACGCCCAAACCATGACCATCCACCACGACAAGCATCATCAGGCGTACGTAACGAATCTGGTGAAGGCCTTGGAAGGTCAGACGGAACTCAGCAAGAAACCGCTTAACGAAATCCTGGCCAATCTGGATGCTGTGCCGGAATCTATTCGTACCGCTCTGCGCAATAACGGCGGCGGCCATGCTAACCACTCCCTGTTCTGGCGCATCATGAAACCGAATGGCGGCGGCGCGCCGAAGGGAGAACTGCTGAAGGCCGTTGAAGGCAAGTTTGGCAGCTTCGACAAGTTCAAGGAAGAAGTATCCAAGGCGGGAGCCACCCAGTTCGGCAGTGGGTGGGCGTGGTTGAGCGTGGATGGTTCCAAACAGTTGGTGGTCAGCGCCACCCCGAACCAGGATACGCCGATCATGACCGGCTCCACTCCCATCCTGGGCGTAGACGTCTGGGAACACGCCTACTATCTGAAGTATCAGAACAAGCGTGCCGACTACCTGGCCGCTTGGTGGAACGTCGTCAACTGGGACGTCGTCAGCGACGAATACGCCAAGGCACTCAAAGCCTAGATCATTTATTTGGGCGGCAGCATGGCCGAAGCAGGCCACATGCTGCCGCTAGGGAATTCACAAAGGGCGGCTGATCCTCTGCGCGCATGTGCCAGATGGACAGCCGCTCCTTCCATTTGTGCATAAAGTCTGCGCTTGAGAGCCGTGCTGCCCGTTATCGGCCTAGAATGCGACGTAGGTTGCCCCCAAAGAAATCCAGCTTGTCGTCCTGGCTCATCCCCAGGGCATCCAACGCCTCGGCCTGCTGGTCGAAGATGCGTCGATCCCAGCCAGCCGGGAATCCCGTCGAATTGGATCCAAACAGCAGCCGTTTGGGTCCCACCACATCCAACGCCTTACGCAGCACGTCTTTCAGCGTCAACTCCGATTCCTGAAAACGCATCCAGGAATTGCTGCTGGATGTATCGAAATAGACGTTCTTGCATAGATGCGCCAACATCAGCGCCTCCCGGAAGTAGCCGGCTCCAAAGTGCGGCACCACAAAAGGAACCTGCGGGTAGCGCAACGCCAAGGCATGCAAATCGATGGGATTCGAGTAGCTCATGTCAAAGGGAGAGGGTAGCCCGAGCTTTCCGCGCACCCCCACCTCCAGCAGCCCGCAGTGGACAAACACCACCGCTCCCGGCGTCTCCGCCACCAGCTTCACCACCTCTTCCACACGAGACTCCCGTACGGAGAAGCGATGCATGGCGGGAAGCAGACATACCCCTTGCAGCCCGCTCTTCAGCGCATGCCTCGCCCCATCCAGAGACACTTGGGCCATGGGATTCAGAAAGAAGTAGCCGAAAAACCGCTCGGGAAATGCGCGTACGGCCTCAATCACCGAAGCTTCGTCTCCAGGTAGAGACGCCATCAATGTTGCCTGGGCCACACCGTGCCGGTCCATCTCTGCCAGCCACTTCTCCGCAAAGGCGACGGGCGACACCGGGGGCCCTTCCCAACCAAGCTTGGCGATCGTATCTTGTATATTTTCGGCGTCGCCGGCAAGTCCGCGTTGCTTGGTCAGAAGCCGAAAGTAATTGTGAGAAAAGAAATGCAGATGTGAGTCAGCAACTTGAAGGGATGAAAGATCACTGGGATACAGAATCACACCGACAATTGTATGTCGTTTGGCGATCGGTCTAGGCGACACTCGTTCGCGGCTTAAGCAGAATAGGCTGTCTGGCCCTCGGCGCGAGCGATATTGCTTCCGTTGGCGAGTGTCGCTAACTCTTCGATGACTTACGAAGAAGTCCCGCCTGAACCGCTAAGTTGACCAATCCGGCCACATGGTTCACGCCCAGTTTGCGCATGACGCTCTTGCGATAGGTGCGCACTGTTTCCACACGCAAGTTCAGCAGTTGCGCCACGTCCTTGCTGGTCTTTCCTTCAACCACCAACTCAAGAACTTCAAACTCACGCGGAGAAAGATTGGAAAGCCCCGGAGCGATGGATCGACGGCGGGAACCCGTCGTGTGAATGCCCGTGAGGACGTTTTCCGATACTTCCGGAGAAAGATAGATGCCACCGGCTTCTACAGCGCGCAGAGCCAGGCGCAAGTCCTCAGACGACGCGCGTTTCAGAACAAAACCGCGGGCGCCCAGTTGCAACGCGTGGCTTACCACCACTTCGTCATCGTTCATCGAGAGCACGACGATCTTGGACTGTGGCGAGTGAGCGCGGATGGGCGCAATCGCGCTGAGCCCGTCGCTATCTTCCAGCATAAGGTCCAGCACCACGACATCCGGCTGATGCTTGGAGGCCAGGGCAATCGCCTGATTCGCATCAGCAGCTTCTCCAACGACCTCAAATTCGGTTCCTTGTTGAAGAAGGTTGCGAACCCCCTCCCGGAAAATCCGGTGATCATCGACGATGAGAACTCTGTGGCTCATGACGGGGGCCACACATCAGCACTGGCGTGCATGTGCGTTGGCAGTATAGACAAACTGGAAATCCAAATGGGAGACGAGAATGCGAACAAATCGAGATTAACAGATCGACTCATCTCGTTCCATTGGCACTTGAGGACTTAATCAGAAGAGGAAATGTCAATCCTCGTGGTGCGGAGCGAAGGCAAGCGGTCCGCAACGCCTGCAAAGATGGTATCTATTTCAACTTAGCAGGAACTGCGCTTTGCCGCCATGGAAACACACACATACAGGGCGCCAGAAGAGCCTCCGGTTCAATTTTTACCATTATTTCAGACAACCCTAGCTTTGAATCGCTTTCCCGATTCCTTGACCACCCTTGCTATCTATGTGGTCAAACATTGACAGGGTCACAAGAATAATCGGTCCGCGCCGAATGCTCGGATTTCGCTTTGGGCAGAATCACGCAGACAGTAGCTTGCCGCGCATTCCCGCATCACCAGTTCAGTCTGACGTGGTGGTGGGACGCTCGGACCGGATATGGCGTTCAATTCCGCGTAGAGCGCGATTTGCATCGCGAATGACCGAAATCACTCCGTCTAGCGAGGAATTGATCGTCCCCAATTGGGCGCTGATGCTTGCAGGTGTGTTGCTGTCCAAACGTAGCACCTCAAGCTGCAACCCAATGGATGCCAGCGGCGAAGCCACACTTGAATGGAAATTGCGAATGACGTCGTGAACCTGTTCAGCCACTGCGTCCTGATTAAGAACAGGCATCACATTCACGACAACTCCAGTTGATGAATGAAGGGAGGCAGGTATATCAGCGTCCGGTGCATCAGACTTAGTCAGCAGATGCTCCTGACCGCCCACTTCCATTGCGGACGATGCCCCGCTACCAGTACGCCCACCCCGAGGGGTGGGCGTCTTCATTTCTTCTCGTGCGGTCTTGGTTGGCGCAGCTTGACGACCATCGCCAGATTCCGCGAGAGACATTCCTACTCCTTCAAAGATCGGGACGGGCAAAGATCAGGACGGATAGAACGATAGATGAACAGCTAGCTCTTCTTCCGGGACAAGCACTTCTTCGCCGCTGTGACGACGCTCACCGCACGCATCCCGTACTTGTCGAGAAGCTCGTCCGGAGTACCGGATTCCGCATAGTCGGTCAGACCAACGAATTCCATCACACAAGGAGCTTCTTCCACGACCACCTGAGCCACACGGGTGCCCAAACCGCCATCCACCAAGTGCTCTTCAGCGACAACAATGGCTCCGGTTTCCAAAGCAGCCTTGCGAATCGCTTCGCGGTCCAGCGGCTTAATGGAATACAGATCCAGAACCCGAGCCGAAATACCGGCCTTGTCCAGTTCTTCCGCTGCGCGAATGCACTCGGCAACCATCAACCCATGCGCCGCCAGAGTGATGTCTGTGCCATCCAGCAACTGACGGGATCCGCCCACCGAGAAACCTTCGGAGGAATCATAGATGATCGGCATCTTTGGCCGTCCGGCACGCACAAAGAAGGGGCCGGTAGTCTCGGCTGCCAGACGGATGGCGGCGCGCATGGACTGATCATCGGCTGGCGACAACACCGTAAAACCAGGCAGCGAACACGCCAAAGCCAAGTCTTCAATACTCATCTGAGACGGTCCGTCTTCGCCGATAGAGATACCGCTGTGGGTACCCACAATCTTCACGTTCAATCCCGGGTACGCAATCACCGTCCGCATCTGCTCAAAACCTTTGTTCACCACAAAGGCGGAGAAGCTCGATGCAAACGGAATCTTGCCCGCTGCGGCCAACCCGGCAGCGATGCCTACCATGTTGGCTTCCGCAATACCACAGGAAAAAAACCGCTCCGGGAATTCCTGAGCGAAATAGGTCGTCATGGTGGACTTGGAAAGATCCGCGTCGCACACCACAATGTTCGGATTCTCTTTTGCCAATTCGGCCAGGGCCTTACCGAAGGCCTCGCGGGTCGCTACGCCCGCCTTCAATTCGTAAGTAGTCGTCAACGCCATGTTCGTCAATCCTTCGATCTGCTTGCTGTAGCAGCTATCCGATGCCAGCGCGCTCTATACAAAGCGCAATTCCGCTCTAGGCCAATTCCGCCAGAGCCTTCGCCGTTTGCTCTTCGTTCGGAGCGGCGCCATGGAACTTGGGATTGTCTTCCATGAATGAAACGCCCTTGCCTTTTACCGTGTGAGCAATGATGACGCTGGGTTTATCGGTGCGAGCAGCCGCTTCATCGAAGGCTGCCTGCAATGCGGCGATGTCATGGCCGTCCACAGAGATCGGGTGGTAGCCGAAGCTCGCCCATTTCTCTGCCAAAGGCTCCACATCCAAAATGTCTTTCACAAAGCCGTCCAACTGAATCCGATTGGAATCCACAATCGGTACAACGTTATTTACGTTGTGGAAGGAACCAAACATGGCGGCTTCCCAGATCTGGCCTTCCTGAATTTCTCCGTCACCCAACACGCAATAGGTGCGGCTCGAACGGCCGTCTAATTTCGCTGCTAGGCCCATACCCAGGGCAAACGACAAGCCCTGTCCCAGAGACCCGGTGGAGGCGTCCAGCATCGGAATGAAGCGCACATCCGGGTGCCCCTGATAGATGCTGCCCAGCCTTCTCAGTTGATTCAACTGATCTTTCGGCGTGTACCCGCATTCTGCAAGCACGGAGTACAGCACCGGCGCCGCATGGCCCTTGGAAAGGATAAAGTGGTCGCGATCCGCCCACTTCGGGTTCGCGGGGTCGTGCTTCAACTTATCGAAGTACAACGTCACCAGAATCTCGACGGCCGACAACGACCCGCCCGGGTGTCCGGACTTGGCCGCGGCGATCATCGAAATGATGTCCCGGCGTACTTGTTTCGCAATTGCCTGCAGTTCCGCTACATTACTTGTCTTTGTCATCACAACACTCGATTTATCAGCCTATCACATGGAGAAATGCCGAAGACTGACGAACTGGCATGCCCCAAACGGGTGAAATCTCTTTCTCATAATTACCTGCTCGCCACCGCTGAGCACCCTTGCTTTTGAGGTGTTCGGAACGCACAGCGTGTACAGGATGCACAGGCAGTCTCTCTTCCGGCACATCGTGAGCCGTTCAGGCCGCATGCTTGGCCGACATTAGCCGACCATATTCCCGCCACCACAGCGGCAGGTTAGCTCTACCAGCAGCCCGGGTGCGATCACAACGGAGACACGCCGGCTGCCCAAACTCGCCACTTCACCGCTCTCAGTTGATCAAACCAAACTCCCGAGGCCGGAGCGAATCGCTCCGGCCTTTCTCATTCATCAGCATGCCAGGTATCTCACCGATCTCCGTTATCAACTCAGGACAGCCCACCCAGCATCCGAAGCAACGCCGCGCCATATTTGCGAACAAATGCTGGCCCCAATCCAGAAACCGTCAGCAACTCTTCCTCGGAACTGGGCCTCGATACCGCAATACCCTCCAACGCCCTGTCAGAAAATATCCGGAAGGCGGGCACGCCATGCTTCTTGGCCTCCGCCTGCCGCCAGGCACGTAGAGCCTCTACCACCATCCCCAAGGGACCATCTCCATCATCCACAGCCACAGTGGAGCTCTTCGCCTTGGAGGAGTTCTTGGACTTCGTCCCTGCCGCCTTGGTCTTACTTGGTTTCTTCCTGCTCCCTTTCCCCGTTGATTTTTCGATGCGCTCGCGCAACATCAAATGCAATGGCTCCTCTGGTTGAACATTGCGCCCTTCATGCGTCAGTTGCACTCGACGGAACCGAATCTCACGCCCCTCTGCAGTAAACACATCCTCGCGAACCGTCACCCATCCCGTCTCGGCCATCGATCGCACCAGCAAGTCAAACTCATCGCGTGTCAGGCCAATGCGAGTCACACTCGTCGACTGCTCATGGAGCTTGCCCATGCTCTGCCCGTCGCGTCCTCGCAAAGCGGCCAAACACGCACGAGCTACCTTGTTCTCCTCGGGGGTAGCTTCTCGAATGGTCTGGGCCTCGACTTCGTGCGGCGCGCAGAAATCGCAAATCCCGCAGGGCTGTTTGGAGCCTTGCACATCCCCGAAATGTTCCACCAAACTACGCATGCGGCAGTGGCTCTCTTCCGCAAAACGTAGCATGCGTTCCAGTTGCTCTCGCTTCTGATCTGCCATGGACTGATAAGAGTCGCGCCAAGCATCGTCGCGGCGAGACACGTTTTCCGCGTAGTCCACGGTCGCCCCGCCGTGAATCCACAGCTTCTCCAGCGCCCGGTCAAAATCTTCCGCCGCCAGCCCCACCTGCGCCGCCACTTCATCCTTAGGTGCGGGCACATCAGTCAGATGCCGATAAATCCGCTCCAGCACAGCGGATGCCGGATAGTCCCGCTCATGAAAGAAATCATGCGTATGGCGATCTGCATACGAATGCATCAATACAGCTCGCGATGGAAGGCCATCTCTTCCCGCACGTCCGATCTCCTGGTAATAACCTTCAATGGTGCTTGGTAGAGCCGTGTGAATCACCGTCCGCACGTTGGACTTATCTATGCCCATACCAAACGCGATGGTGGCGACAATGACGTCCAGCCCCCCGCCGAGAAAGCGCGTCTGTACACGCTGACGCGCGTCCGCCGTCATCCCGGCGTGGTAGGCCTCGCAAGGCAACAGGGTCTGCAGTTGCGACGCCATCTCGTTTGCCTGTTTGCGTGTCGGCGCGTAGACAATCGCGGGACGTCGACTGTCTACGCCTAAAAACTCAGACACCAGCCGAAGCCGTTCGCTCGGCGGCGCTTCCACCACCTCGATGGCGATGTTGTCACGCCGGAACCCCTGAATGAACCGCGCTTCGCCTTCAAAGCTCAACTGCCGTGCGATGTCGTCCTGCACCTGCGGCGTCGCTGTGGCCGTTAGTGCAATCACTGGAGCTGGTCGCAGCAGAGGCAGATGCTGGCCAAAGGTACGATAGTCTGGCCGAAAGTCGTGTCCCCATTGCGAGATGCAATGCGCTTCGTCCACCGCCACCAAACATGGCTTTCGCTTCGCCAGCATCTCCGCAAAACCCGGCACACGCAGACGCTCCGGCGCGATGAAAAGAAACTGCAGTTCCCCCGCCAGGTAGTCCATACAAACCTGCCGAGACTCCACCCGCGTACGTCCGGAGTGTATGCGATCCACAGCGAAGCCACGAGCCTGCAACTGGGCTACCTGATCTTCCATCAACGCAATCAACGGGCTGATCACCAGCGTGGTCCCGCCTCGCGCCAATCCCGGCAGTTGATAACACAAGCTCTTCCCCGCCCCCGTGGGCATCACCAGCAGGACGTCCTTCCCCTCCACAACGGTCTCGCAAACCTTCTGCTGCGTCGGTCGAAACTCACGGAACCCGAACGCTTCATGCAACAGATCTTCCAGGCTCAGATCCGGCGCAAACCGCTTGGCGGGCGGGCGGGTCCAGTTTTCGACGAGTGCCGGGGGGGCGAAGCTACCATCCTGTGGGCCGCTATCACTACTAGAATGCGCTGCCTGATGCTGCCGAGACGAAGCCCCATTGCCGTTAGCGCGTTTTCCCTGCCCGTTGCGGCCCGGCCCAGCCTCACCGGCCTTCCCCACCACTTCCGTAACGTAGCGTTCAATGTCTTCCAGGAAGGGAGTCAATTCCGCCTCTCCGCGTTCGATACGTTTCAGACGCGATTCCCACAAACCCGTCATCGCCGGGCTTTTCACTTCGGGATGCACCACATCAATCAGGTGTATGCCCTTCTCCGTTGCCGCCAACGACTTACCCTGCCGCTCGATGAAGCCCCTCTTCAACAGAACTTCAATCATGGAAGCACGTGTCGCTGGCGTACCCAGGCCATTGTCCTTCATGGCATCGGAAAGTTCCTTTTCATCCAAAGTCTTCCCGGCCGTTTGCATAGCGGTAAGCAAAGAAGCTTCAGTCAGCCGCTTCGGGGGACGCGTCTTCTTCCGGATAGCCTCCACATCCAGCACGTCCTGCGCCTGCCCTTCATGTAGATTGGCCGGCAGGGTCTGGTTGTCCCCATCGCCCCCTTCCGTATCCGCTCCCGATGCCTTTGCCCCCTTCTTCTTGCGCGATTCCAACTGAATATCAAGCACCTTCCAACCTGGTTGCCGCACTTGCGTGCCGCTTGCGTGATAAAGGTCCTCGATATCGTCGTTACGGATCGCGGTGATGATGGTGGTCACATCCGTAAGCAGGTCGTCGTGCCAGGCCATCAACAAGCGACGGCAAACCAGATCGTAAATATTGGCTTCGTCCGCTGTCAGAGATACTCGTGCCGGCGACGTCGGCGTAGGAATGATGGCATGGTGGTCGCCAACCTTCGCGTCGTCCACATAGCGACCACTCAGCGGGCGCTCTCCGCTACCTTCTGCCACCATACCGGCATATTTCGGTGCGACCACCGAAACGATGCGAGGCAGGGTCTCTGCCACCGTTTTTGAAAGATGGCGACTGTCCGTACGCGGATAGCTAAGCAGCTTGTGCCGTTCGTACAAGGCTTGTGCCAGATCCAGTGTCTGTTGCGCGCTATAGCCATATAGACGGTTCGCATGCCGCTGCAGCTCCGCCAAGTCATAGAAACCCGGCGGGGCCATGCGCTTGGTTTCGAAGCGCCGACTGGCAATCGCGGCCTGCCCGCTTTTTGCGCGCGCAACAATTGCCGTCGCTTCCTCGCCGTCGCTGGGAAGTCGCATCGATTGCTGAAGCGATTCTTTTTCGTTGTTGTTTTCGCCTTCTGCTGGGGTCGTTGGCTCTTTTACAGCCGGGCGGAACCACGTTGCCTGATACGAAGGACGCGGCTTGTCCGCACGATTCTCCTGCGGAGAGAAGGTCGCGCGTACCTCGTTGTAGTCCTCCACCACGAAGTTCCGAATCGCCAGTTCGCGTTCCACAACAATCGCCAGGGTAGGCGTCTGCACACGGCCAACGGAAAGATCTTCATCAAAGGCCAACGAGTAGGCTCGGGAAAGGTTCAACCCCACCAGCCAATCCGCGCGACTGCGGCCACGTGCGGCTGCGGCCAACCCCTCGTAGGCGGTCGCGCTCTTCAGCGCGCGAAAGCCCTGCTGAATAGCATCCGGCGTCAGTGAAGAGATCCATAGACGCTCCACTGGCTTCATGCACTGGGCGGCCTCGTAGATGTAACGAAAGATCAGCTCGCCTTCACGACCCGCGTCCGTGGCGCAGATGACCTTTGCCACCTTCTCAGAATTGAGCATGCGAGACACCACGTCGAACTGTGGCTTGGTCTTTTCATACACCACCAACGGCCAATCCTTGGGCAGCATCGGAAGGGTGTTGCGCCGCCATTGCTTCCATTCCTGACGGATTTCATGAGGTTGGGCCAAAGCCACCAGATGCCCAACAGCCCAAGTAATGATGTACCCGTTGCCGTGCAAATAGCCATCACCACGCTGCTTAGCGCCCAGAACGGCGGCAAGGTCGCGCGCCACCGAAGGCTTTTCGGCGATCACAGCAATGGCGCCGCCACGCTCCCCTGCTGGGGCTTGCGGTTCGCCTGCCTGTTCTGACGCAGGGATATCCAACGAGGGATTTTCGGCGGAATCTGACTTTCTACGTGGCAAAGCGGGCAGGTCCCCATTGGTGCGGGAATCTTTCATTTTACCCACCGGAGCGGTGGAACAGTGAGAACAATATACTCTGGCTATGTATTGAAATTGGTTCGGATTCCAGGACGACACGAATTCTCCGAACAGATTGAGCATTTCGCCTTCGTACTACACTGGAATCTCTGACTGGAGGTCAATCATGTGCGAAAACACCTATACCAACCAGTCCTTTTACGCGCTCCAGTAAGAGGCGAAAGGGCTACCCCTCCGAAACCATGGTCAAACGTGGTGATCGCGTTGTCCACGGCGACAAGGAACTCCTCGAAAAACTGGGGAGAAATGACCTTTGCCCTTGTGGCTCAGACCGTAAGTTTAAGCGATGCTGCCTTCGGCAATGGGTCATTTGACGGATCTCGCCGCAATTACTTTTTTCCGCGATTAGGGCATCGCAGCATCCTGAGCGATCACCAAACGAAAGGGTCTCGGAACTACGCCGAGGCCCCCCTTATTTCCTTGTACGTGAACGGTATTAGTCCGCGCGTCGGTACGGTCGATTCAGATAGCCGCGACTTTCCCTGGCCACGTCACTTTGCGGCGCCAACGCTATCGCCTTGCGATAGGCAGTCTGCGCATTCGCGCGTTCCCCCTTCATGTCATAGGCCTGCCCAAGTCGCATGTAGGCCAGCACGCCCGTATGCAAATCCAGATCCTCCGAACCTTGTGACGCCGCGCGCAGTTGGGGCAAAGCCGCATCGAAGTCCCGATACCAGAACAGAAAGTTACCTTTGGCATAGGCGAGCCGGGCTTTCGGCATGCGCGGAAACGCGTTCGCATTTTTGGCCAGCGTCGCATCCATCTCCGCGAGTACCGCGCGCGCCTGCTGTTCCTGTTCCAGGTCGCTGTAGAGCTGCACCAGTTCCAGTCGGAACAGATGATTCTGTGGAAACTTCGTGGAAAGCTCCCTCAGAATGGGAACCGCCTTCGCCATCTCCTTGGCGCCCTCGCGCCGATAGATGGCCGCTAGAAAAACCTTCGCATCATAAGGAACACGCGTACCCTTCCGTGCCACTTCTTCCAACGTGGCAATGCCCCGAGCCTTATCCCCGCGGAAGCCAGCCAGAAAGCCCAGCATCTTGTAAAACACCGATAGGCTGCCCACGATGTAGTCGTGCATACCCTGCACCAAGCGGGCATCGACAAACTCCGGCTTCAGCTCCACCACACGGTTATGCAACTTTCGTGCTTCCGTCGCGTCCGATAGCGCGGCTCGCCACGACTTCTCCACCAGAAAGTAGTAATTGCCACGAAGGCCAAAGGTGATGCCACGCGAGTACAGCGCTTCGATATCGTTCGGGTCCTTGGCCAGGGCCTGCTCTGTCAGGCTCATCACCTTATCGATACAGCGGAAGAAATCCGATTTCTCCTGCGGACGAATTTCTGCCCCAGCCCTGCGCAGGAAGGGATTGTTCCCGCTCACCAACTGGCTTTCCAAAGCTCCGGCGCGAAAAAGCACGCGGTAGAGAACCGCCTGGGCCAAGTGATTATAGGGTCTCGCGGTATCTGGTCTTTCGCGAATCTCCTGCTCGAATGCCCGAATTGCTTCCGGGTACTCTAGGTTGTAGAAATGCAGGAAGCCTCGTTCCAGGTTCGGGAGCGCTTCCATCGTCGCAGGGGCAACACTCTTCTGGCTGTTGGGAGGCTTGGTCTGTGCAGATAACCCAACGCCACCGGCCATGACACACATCATCAGCACCATGAACGTCCGCCGTTCAGGCGGTAGACTATCTACATCTTTGTGTGCGCGATGCTTATCCGTCCCTTTAGTTTTTTGTACCCAACACATGCCCTTGCCCCCTACGCCCACTTCATTTCGGGACGAGCCCCAGATGCCCATCTCCCGGCATATTCTCTCCCGGATATGCCCGTCTGCTAGTTAACCCTGGCAACGGTTCCGTATTGTCCAGTCAGATTGACCGACCAGGGTATATTCACTTGTCCCAGAATACGGCCCGTACCCTGATTGGATTCCTCTAGCAGCCAACGTCGCGTTCTGGGCTAACCTCCCCAGCGCCTCCACTCGCCCGGCTGATTCTCTGTATGGCTTGGGAGGCATGGTTCGCCACAACCTCGTTTTCGTGGTGCTGCAACCTGTCTAATACGGGAACGAACCGTTCGCTTCCTGCATTCCCCATGGCAATCGCCACGTTACGCAGAAAGCCAGTATATCGAGCCCGGCTGACAGGGCTCATCCGAAATAGTTCTCGAAACTCCTGCTCCGTCAATGCGGCCAGCCGCTCTAGCGGCGGCGCGGCTTCTAATTTGGATTGGAATCGAACATCCTCCGTTATGGGAGACCGACGATTCCAAGGGCAAACGTCCTGGCAGATATCGCAGCCAAACACGTGATGCCCGTTCCCTAACTGAGCGCTCTCGGGCACATCGCGTTTCTTCTCGATGGTGTAATACGAGATGCAGGCGCGTGCATCGACGTGATGCTGTCGGCCATTCCCTTCTGGAGCCGGTGCAATCGCTTGTGTGGGGCAGCTGTCGATGCAGAGTGTGCAAGATCCGCAACGGTCCGGTGCAGGCGCGTCCGGCTGCAACGGCAGCGACAACAGAAGCTCGCCGAGAAAATACCAACTCCCCGTTCGTTCGTGAATCAGACAGGTGTTCTTGCCGATCCATCCCAGCCCCGCCATACGCGCATAGCTGCGCTCCAGCAAAGGAGCCGTATCTACACAGATCTTGGCCTCGAAGGGCTCATCACTTTCCACACGCAATCCGGCTTCTACCTCGCGCAGAGCCGCGTACAAGATGTCGTGATAGTCTTCGCCCCAGGCATAGCGGGAAATCCAACCACGCTCTTGGTCATCGAATTCCGTGGAGTAGGCTTGCGGTGTGTTGTAGAGCTTGCCCACGCAGAGGATGCTGCAGGCGGAAGGAAGAAGCTGTCGAGGATCGAAGCGTCGCTCCATCCGATAGTCGGTCAGGTAGCCCATGTCGCCAGCCATCCCCTGGTCTACCCATGATCGGAACAGATGGGCATCAGACAGTGGAACAGCAGGCGCGACCCCGGCTAATTCGAAGCCGCATTCCCGGGCAATGGACTTTACGCGGTGGGCGTCCAGTGGCAGAACTAGGCTCCCTCGGGCTTCTCCTGCGCCACCAGGCGTTGCAGCGCGGGAATCTCCAATCGGTTTACCGTCCACTCATCCATCCGGATGGCGCCCAGGCTCGCATAGAAACGGATTGCCGGTTCATTCCAATCGAGCACAGCCCAATCTAGGCGGCAATACTCACGTTCCAGCGCAATCGCAGCCAAACGCCGAAAAAGAGCCTTTCCGTAGCCCTTACCCCGATGCGGCGGATGGACAAACAGGTCCTCCAGATACATGCCGCGCCGTCCACGAAACGTGGAAAAACTCTCGAAGAACAGAGCGATGCCCACCGCTTCATCGTTCACGAAGGCAAGCAAGGCCTCAGCGGCAGGGCGCGACCCGAAAAGGGATTCCAGCAGAATCTCTTCCGTGGCAACCACACAGTGTGACAGCTTTTCGTACTCAGCCAATCCACGAATGAAATCAAGAATCAGCCCCACATCCGCGGACGTGGCGAAACGAATCATGCAGCCGTCCGCACACCCTTCGTTCACTAGGGATACGGATACATCTGGAGAAATTTGGGACTCTTGTTCTGTCACGGGACTTCAGCCGAAATAGGGATTCCCCAGTATAGCGTCCCCGACAGCGCTCCTACTTCCGCGCCGTCACCACGACGCGCTTGCCCCTTGCCAACTGCTCATAGGCATCCGCTGGCGGCGAAACCAGCTCGACACTCTTGAAGCCAGCGGCCTGCAACAGAAACCGGAGCGCGCGTAGAGATGGGCAGGTCACCACAGGAGTAGCCCCGGTCTCCGCATTCCCCTCGCTGTACTCGCCGGTCTCGTCAATCACAGCAAGCACGCCATGGAACTCGCGTGTCCACTCTTGACTACCCCACTCGGTAACGCCTTCCACCTCGTCCACCACTTGGGTTTCCAAAACCAGCAGTTCACCGGTCAGGGCGTACAGCCGACGCAATACGCGCATGGGGTTTTCAACGTGATAGAGAAGACCGTAGCAGAGTGTCAGCGGGTAGACCCCGTAGTCATCCGCGTTCAACTCTTCCGCATCAGCTTGGTTGAAGCGTAGTCCATCCAGGTTCAGCTGTTCCGCCACAAACCGGGCCTTGCGCAGGTTGTCTTCGCGGAAATCCAGCCCTTGCACTTCGGGCACCCCCATACGGCGCAGGGCGAAGCTGTAGTATCCTTCGTGACAGCCGACGTCCACCGCACGAATCTGTGTAACCCGGTCGCCGAAATGCTGGCGAACCGCGGTCTCCAGCATCTGCCTGCGGGTTTCAAAGATGCCCTGTACGTTTTCTGGCACCTTTGAAGGCGTAACCACACCTTCCGCCAACGTAAAGGGGTAAAACCAGGGGCCTAGGGCCTCGATCTGTTCTTGCAACTGTTCCGTAGTCATGAAAAAAGAACGATGCCCCGGATCTCAGTAGGGCATCCTTCTTTCAGTGTCTCCCATTGTGGGAATAGGAAACAAAACTAGTTGCGGCTGGACCAAGTGCGAAACACATTGGGGTTAGCTGACTGCGTGCGGATAGCCGCAAGACCTTTCGCCGCGCCGGGAACCGTCTGTCGAATTCGCGCCCGCTGCACGTCCGTTGCTGCGTGATGCATGGTCCACAGAAACGCTGCGGAAAGCGCCAACATGGTAGCCGCTCCGAATAGCAGAATATGGCCGACGCCAACGATAAGTGGAAAAGCAGCAATCATCAAAACATCCCTCACTGTGGAATACGCAGCAAACCCTCCGATTGTTAGCGCTAAACACGTAAAGATACATAAAGTTGGGTAAATTCACGGGCCGCACAGACCCACAAATACCCCTGATCCCACGGCCGAACATCGACCGGTCAATCGATACAACCGATGTCTGCAGCCTTGTCGCAGCGCCCTACTCTGACAGATGGAACCTCAGCCCTGAGAAACGCATATCCTGGGAGTAGCTGCCAGACGAAGGGGTAAAGTCATGCGATTCCCAACTCTCTCTATTCCCTCCCGTAACTCGCCAGACAATCCGCTACCGGCCCATACAGATGGCCCTCCACAGGTTTCCCGGTCCCGCAGACTCTCCCGCGTTTCGGCCACCGTCACTGCGCAAGTATTGTTGACGCTCTTTCTGGTCACCAGCGTCTGGGGAGCGACGCAGCGTCTGTACCTGACCGACGGCAGCTTTCAGATCGTCCGCGAATACCAGGTGAAAGACGATCGCGTACGCTTTTACAGCACCGAGCGTAGCCAATGGGAAGAAATCCCGAAGGATCTCGTTGACCTGAAACGTACCCAACAGGAAAACATAGACAAGGCTACCGGACAGGCCGAAGAACAAGCCATGATCGACGCCGAAGACGCTGTGGAGCGGAAAATGCGCCAGCAGGCCGAAGCCGTTCCCGCCGACGCCGGGGTTTACCATTTCGAGGGAACCACCCCAAAGGCCATCCCCCTCGCTGAGTTGGAAATGGTGAACGATAAACGTCGCAGTTTCCTGAAGGTGCTCTCCCCCCTCCCCATGGTTGCGGGTCGCAACTGGGTGGAGCTCAAGGGGCAGCACTCCCAAAACGTAGTAAACACGCCCCGCCCAGAGTTTTTCGTCCGTCTGCACACCCAGCAGAAGTTCGGCATTGTGAAGACAACGGATCGCAAGGGAAACCGGGTTCTGCAGATCTGGGAGATCATTCCGATCAGCAAAGAAATCATGGAAACCCAGGTGGATGTCGAAGACTTCCGTCGGGAGGCCGGTCCCATGCTTTACCAGATTTGGCCGCGCGAAGACCTCGAACCGGGAGAATATGCCGTCGTCACGTATGCTCCCGGCGAAGCCAACATCCGCGCCTGGGATTTCCGTTATGAAGCCCCCTCTAGACGCTAACCGCAAGCGTTGCTAAGGGCTTTTGCCGATTTCGTTGCCAGAGTCCTGGACAGGCCGGTGAAGCAAGGTCGAATCCTTACCAGAAGACTCCCGCTCCCGCTGATTTCAGGAGAAAATGAACTGAGTCGCTCTCCACTTTTGGCGCGACGTTGGTTCGACCGTATTGCGTTGGCATACTTATTCGGTCAGCATCTCGAGGTGAGTATCAGAACTTCTGCAAAAAACCAGGATGACCTGGCGGCCTTCCGTCCGCGGCGCCCACAGGGTATTTGATCTGGAACCTTGCATTTACGCCTGCCACATTGATAAGAGTGAAACACCTGCGTTTGGCGATCCTTCGCCCACGCCACGTTGTCCGATGCCACCTCGCTGGTGCTCGATCCGCAACGTAGATCAACGGCTAAAGATTTATGGAATTGCCAAAGGGTTATGGAATTGACTGCCCCGTCTACCGTTGGGGAATTTGCTGAGGCTTACGGCGCGCTCTATGCGTCCGGTTCGCCCATCCGCGTGGTCGGGGGGGATTCCAAGAGCCGTTTCGCCGGCCCCATTGACGAAGAAGCCGAACTCCTCAGCACCCGCAATCTCACTGAAGTCGAGGAGTATTCACCCGGCGACCTCAGCATCCGCGTGCAAGCCGGCATGCCCTACAAGACGCTTAGCGCGCTTTTGGCGGAGCAGGGGCAGATGTTGCCGTTTGATCCTCCGTATCAGGACGACGCAACCATCGGTGGTGTCGTGGCCAGCAATCTGTGCGGTCCACGCCGTCGGGGCTATGGCTCCGCCCGGGATTACGTCATCGGCGTCCAATTCGTCGACCATCTCGGACGCTTGGTGCAGTCCGGAGCCATGGTCACCAAAAACGTAGCCGGTTATGACCTGAACAAGCTCTTCGTCGGTTCCTGGGGCACACTCGGCCCCATGGTTACCGTCAACCTGCGGGTTTCCCCTATCGAGCGATACAACCACACCTTTGCCATTTATGGCCTGAACCCCATCCAGTTGGGCGAGATGCGTAATAACCTGTTGCGCGGCGTGGCCGCCCCCGTCGCTATCGATTACGCGAATGCCGCTTCCGCCGATAAAATGCGCTTGGATGGTCCGGTGCTGCTCGCCCGTTTCGCTTGCATTCCTGAGGTGATGGAGCACGTGCGTACCGATCTGGCCCAAGCTGGCACCCCTCTCCCCACAGACACCCTGGATGAAGAAAAGACCTTCTACGTCTGGCAGCGTGTCCGGGAGTGGTTACAAACCCGGGCCACCGGCAACTTGGATGGCGTCGTCCTCCAGATTTCCTCCCAAAACACCAAAGTCTTCTTTGACGCCGCCGCAGCGGGCGGTCTGGTTGTCGCAAGAGCCGCTTCTGGTGTCGTCTATGCCGCCTATCGCGATAGTGACACCGCTTTCGAGGCCCTCCAGTTTCTGGAAGCCCAGGGTCGCAAGGCCGTTGTGTTGCAAGCGCCTCCGCAAGTTCGCGCTTCTAGAAAGTTATGGGTGGGACAACAATCCGATGTCAGCCTGATGCGCAAGCTGAAAAGGCATTTCGATCCGCACACCGTGGTAAACCGAGGGAGACTGTATGGCTGCATCTGAGTTGCCGGTGCTTGCCGCCAAGCCGGCCACCCATCTGGGACCCAAACGCAAAGATCTGGATACCTGCGTCCACTGCGGACTCTGCCTGAACGCCTGCCCCACCTACCGGGAGTTGGGCTTGGAAGCGGACTCTCCCCGTGGTCGCGTGTACCAGATGATTCAGGTGCACGAGGGCAAGGCGCAAATCGACGAAGACTATCAGAAGCACATCAGCTTGTGTCTGGCCTGCCGCGCCTGCGAAAGCTCCTGCCCTTCCGGCGTGCCCTACGGCCGTTTGGTGGAAGCCGCGCGCGCCGAAATCGACGCCAAAACTGAAGCCCCACCCATGGAAAAACGGGTGATGGATTTCGTATTCAAAACCGTGCTGCCGTCAGCCAAATGGTTGAAGGCCCTCACCTATCCGCTCTATCTTTACCAGCACTACGGACTCGAAAAACGCGTCAATGATAGCGGCCTGCTCAACCGTTTCCCACGCGTCGCCGAACTCGCCGCTCTCAGTCCAAGGGCGCAACACCCCTCATTTTTCACGCAGTACGGGAAGACCTTTCCCGCCATGGGCGAACGTAAATACCGTGTCGCCATGCTCGGCGGGTGTATGGCCAATGTCTGCTTTGTTCCTTTGCACGAAGCCACCGTCCGCGTTCTGCAACGCAATGGCTGTGACGTGGTGGTGCCGCCGGATCAGACCTGTTGCGGCGCCCTTCATGTGCACGCCGGTCGCAAGGACGAGGCCCAGGGCCTGGCTCGCCAGAACATTGACGTTCTCCTGAACAGCGATTTCGACGCCCTTCTCACCAACACTGCTGGCTGTGGCTGCGCGCTCAAGGAATACCACGAGTTGCTCGAAGACGACCCCGCCTATGCCAATCGGGCGCATCAGTTCGCGCACAAAGTGAAAGACATCAATGAGTTCCTGGCTTCCATTGATTTCCGTCCCCCCGAGCAGGAACTGGACGCCGTCGTCACCTACCAGGACTCCTGCCATCTCACCCATGGACAGAAGCTCCCAGCCCCTCCGCGCAAACTCATCCGTTCCATTCCCGGCATCACGTTCAAGGAAATGCCCTTTAGCGACCACTGCTGCGGCAGCGCTGGCATTTACAACGTGATGCACACCGATATGTCGATGAATCTGCTCAGCAAAAAGATGGGCCACGCCAACAGCACAAAGGCGGAAATCATCGTCAGCGCCAACCCCGGTTGCCTGCTGCAACTGGAAGCCGGTGTGCGCAAGCACGGCTCCGGCCAACGTGTCATGCACGTGGTGGAGCTATTGGACGAAGCCTACGGAGGCAAAGAGGGTGTCCCCGGCCCACTCGTCCCGGAAGTGGCAAAATAGAGGCCGAGTATAGGCCTGCGGCGACATAGCTGACCGAAGCCAAGCCTAGGCTCCCGCTCGAATGGGAATTGAGCACACCACTCATGCTTAGCGTGTAGCCGTCCGCAATTCCGCAATCTTTGCCCGAATGCTCTCCGCACCAGGCGTATCCGGCTGCACCCGCAGAAACCCGTCCAGCGTGTCTGCGGTTTCCTGCGTCTTCCCCTGGCGCAGCAACACTTCGGCCAAATGAAGTTGGGGATGCGAAAAATGAGCCACGTCCAGCCGGATTGCCTCCCGCAAGCTGGTCTCCGCAGCCTCCAGCTTCCCTAGATACAGCAGCGTCATCCCAAGTTGGGAATGCGCCAGCGCATCGCCGGGTTGCCGCAGCACGGCGTGCCGGTTGTACCGTTCCGCTTCCTCAAATCGCGTCAGGTTGATCAGCACTCCGCCCAGGTTGACCAGAGGTGGATAAAGTTGTGCATCGGTCTCAAGCGCTTTGCGGAACATCTCCTCTGCGCGAGGATAGCGCTGTGTCTGGTAGGCAATCGTTCCTAGATAGTTCCATGCCTCGCCAAATCGCGGCTCCATCTCCACAGCCTGCAGCAATTTGGCCTCCGCGCCCGCAGCATCGTTCTTCGATAGAGCCTTCATCGAGTCATCAAACTGCCGTTTTGCCTTGGGAGAGAGCGAAAGCGCCCGCACAGAAACGCCCATCGCCGATTCCCGCTCTAGGGGAACCTCATCCATGGCCAGCTCCAGCCGCAACCGCCGTTTCTTGTCCGCAGTCGAAGGGGTCAGCACCACAGTCCGACGCAATTCGCCACGCCCCGGCACAAAGACGCTTACGGTGTACGTCCCCTCCTCCAGCTTGCCGATTCGGAAGCGCCCTGCCTGGTCACTGAGTGCCGACGTCGTAAACGGAGAAGTCGCTGCGCTCACGGTAACCGTGCCTTGCGCCGCCGGACGAAACTGGCCCTCAAGGGTGTAAAGCGATTGTCCCTCAGCCCAAAGAACCGTTAGGCACACGACCGCCAGTTGGAAAAGGATGCGCATATCGCTCGTTTGAACCAGCTACGACTGTAGTCTACGCGGAAAATCTATAAGATTTTCTGGACGATTCTCCCACCGCTAACGTCGCCAATTTTCACAACAACGCCTTTCATCCCATGGCTTCGTTAAGGCTCGCTTCTCTCCTCACTTAAGTGGTCTAGAGTCCGACCATTTCGATAGCGGAATGTTCTCAGACCACAAAAACTCCGGTGGAATACGCTAAAGCGCCTCCTTAGTACTAACCAGTCAAGTTCACCTGCGCCTCCGGTGTACTACTGAGCCCCATCTCTGGGATTTTACCAGCAAAGAATTTTTAGAAATTCTTTCAATCCATTGAGTTTGAGACGCTATGGGCACTTATCGCAAATCCCGCCTTCGAAGTACCACGAGTCCCAACTCGATAATTAAGTGTCATTAAAAACGATGTTAATTTGAGACGTCGGCTAAACACCTTAGGCAACCGGTTCTGCACTTCACTGGCAATTCTTAAACGCGTGCAGCTACGAAAATGACCAAGGAACGCCGTATCCTATCCGTTCTTCTCTGAGGAATCCGAATGAAAACCTTACGCACACTCCTAGCCGTCGTGGCCCTTTCTCTGGGCTCAGTTGTGTCCCAAGCGGCTGTCATCTTTGAGACGGGACCATATGCCGACGCTGGACCCGCATCCCCTGGCCTTGGACCCGGCCACGTCATCAACGTCACCGCCGACATAGAACTGACACAGATCGGATTCATGATAGCGGGATCCGGCGACGCCAAATTCTTTGTTATGAATTCCGACGCAACCGAGTTTTTAGCGACATCCATCGTGGCATTTAACGAAGAAACGTTGGCCTGGGTATACTCCGACCCGTTTTCGTTCCTCCTAGAAGCAGGAAACTCGTACGTCGTTGGGGTCCTCATTAGTTCCGCCGAGAACTGGCAGTTCGGCTACTTCTCGCCTATTGCCCCTTTTAGTCAGAACGGAATCTCCAGCAGTGGCGAAGCTCGCTTTCTGTTGGGATACGACGAACCAGTAGATGTCGGATCGTTTGGACTTGCACTCCCCTTCCAATTGATCAGCGATCCAGCGTCCGGCGAAGTGCCGGAACCTGCCACGTATTTCGCGGTAGGTCTGGGTCTCGGCCTAATCGCACTCTACCGTCGGCGCCAGTCGCAGAACTAGCCCAACGGCTCTCCGGTTATCAGAGTTCCAATAAAAAAAGGGAGCCCATTTGTTTTGGGCTCCCTTTTTCGTGTATTACTGCTAGCCAAATATTCGTTTCTGGAAAAACAGAACTACCCCTTCACAAACGCCAGCAAGTCCTCATTCAGTTGCTGCTTATGCGTCTCAGTAATGCCGTGCGGGCCACCCGGATAGACCTTCAGAATCGCGTTCGGAACCAGCTTCGCGGATGCCAAGCCTGACGCGCCGATAGGAACAATCTGGTCGTCGTCACCGTGAACGATCAGCGTGGGCACATCGAACTTTTTCAAGTCCTCCGTGAAGTCCGTGGCCGAAAACGCGGCAATGCAGTCATAGGCATTTTTGTGCCCCGCCATCATGCCCTGCAGCCAAAAGGAATCGATAGCGCCCTGCGACGGCTTGGCGCCCGGACGGTTGTAGCCAAAGAATGGACCACTGGCAATATCCTTGTATTGCTGAGAACGGTCGGCAAGCGAGGCGGCGCGGATCTCATCGAACACGTCGATCGGCAGCCCATCCGGGTTCTCCGGCGTCTTCAGCATCAACGGGGGCACAGCGGAAATCAAACCAGCTTTCGCCACTCGCGACGTGCCGTACTTGCCGATATAGCGCGCCACTTCCCCGCCCCCGGTTGAAAAACCAAGCAAAACGGCATCTTTCAGATCCAGTTGCTCCATCAATTCAGCCAGATCAGCCGCGTAGGTGTTCATCTCGTTGCCATGCCATGGCTGGCTGGAGCGTCCGTGGCCCCGCCGGTCATGTGCAATCGCGCGGTAGCCGTTGTCCGCCAGAAAAAGCATCTGCGCTTCCCAACTGTCTGAACACAACGGCCAACCGTGGCTGAACACAACTGGTTGGCCCTTTCCCCAGTCTTTGTAATAAATCTGCGTTCCGTCTTTGGTGGTGATATAGCTCATCGGGTCTCCTCTCCAGGTCGATCAACGGACGACAGTGTCCAGTGAGCAGCACATAGCTCCGCCCTGGGCATCCACCGCAAAGCGATGGTCAGACCAGTCGGCTACAGTTCCCGGCGATTTTCCATTGATTTGGTCATCGTGACCTCGTCGGCAAACTCCAGATCGCTGCCTACTGGAATGCCCATAGCTATACGAGAGACGCGGAGACCTAAAGGTTTTAGGAGACGTGCAAGATAAGCGGCCGTGGCTTCGCCCTCTACGGTGGGATTGGTGGCCAGAATGATCTCCTGCGCCTGTCCTTCGCCAATGCGTTGTAACAGGTTGTGCAGGCGCAATTGTTCCGGACCCAGTCCACGCAAAGGCGAGATGCTGCCATGAAGTACGTGGTAGAGACCGTGGTACTGGCGGGTGGTTTCGACAGGAAGGACGTTGTGCGGCTCTTCCACCACACAAATGACAGAGGCATCCCGATTCGGGTCTGAACAGATGTGACAGACCTCGCGATCAGAGATGTTGTTGCAACGTTCACACAGCGTCAGGCCGGTTTTCACCTCGGCCAAGGCCTCCACCAGCCTCCGCACGTTTTCTTCACTCGTGCGGAGGACATGGAAGGCAATACGCTGCGCGGACTTTTGCCCGATTCCGGGAAGGCGTTTCAGCTCCTGAATCAGTTGGTCTAGGGGAGCGGCAAAATCGGGCATACTCTATGGACTACACCTACACAGCTCAAACGTTCGGTCGCGGTCTAGAACAAGCCGGGCGGCAGGCCCAGTCCACCGAGCATACCGCTCATCTTCTGCTGTGTCTGTTCGTCTACTTTCTTGGCAGCTTCATTGAAGGCGGCCATCACCATGTCTTGCAGCATTTCCACGTCGCCGCCCGCTTCCGGATCGATGGTGACACCGGTGACCTGCTTTTGTCCGGTCATTTGCACCGTGACCATGCCGCCGCCCACCGAGGCTTCCACCCGGATCAGCGCAACTTCTTCCTGCATGCGCTGCTGCATCTGCTGCGCCTGCTTCATCATGCCTTGCATGTTACCGGGGAGTTTCATCCGCTTCTGATTCCTTTCCGTGTGCGCCTAGCCTGCCTGCCCTCAACACCGCATGAGTCGCTGAGTGCATTGTCATATCGTCATCTCCCAGGGATGACGTCAGCGAACGCTCTTGCAACGGATTCCCTAAAGTATCCCGACCGGCCACTGCCATCAGGCTTGGGAACGACCGCTAGCGTCGCAGACTGCGCACTTTCGTTATTCTTCCATGAAACAGCTCACAAATGCGCTGTACGTCCGGGTCTGCTTCAATCGTTTGCTGCAGCACGGCGTCATCTTCATTGGTACGCGCAGGGCGCGCGGCTACGGCTGGCGCAGCCACGTCCCCAAACTCAATGCGTACCCGCTGCACGGGCGGCTCCAGTTGCCGCAAATACCCCTGGATATCTGCTTCCTTCAGCGAAAGGCTGGCATCACGGGGGGCCAAAATACGCAATTCATTGCCGCCGCCAGAAAGCGTCGCCAAACGCAGTTGCGACCGTTCCACGGCATCCGCGGTAAAGCGCTTCCCTGCCTCGGTCAGCAGTTCAATCAGCTTCTCGTGCATCGCCTGCGTATCCGCCGAACTCTCGCCCGCATCCTGGGCTGCGGCAGTTTCCGGCGTCGCTGGCGCACTTGGACCGCCCGCGCTTGGCAGAGAAGCCACACCGGTCGGTGGAAGGGAAGTCGGCCTTGAACCCAACGCTGGCGGCATCGGCGAGCGCGGAGGAAACGCCGCTGGCGTAACCGATGGCAGCACGGACGCCTTGCCATCGGATGGCGCTTTCGGCTCGAAACGCGGAAGCGTTTCCAAAGAAGCCTTCTTGAACGACCGCTCTACCTCGTCGACAGACGACCCTCGGTCCGACTTGACCTCTGGCGCATCCTGCTTCGGCAAAACGGGACCGGCGGCGACATGACTGGGAGTGACATTACTGGGTGCAACCCCGTCCAGCGAAGCGGAAGCAGCCTGCCCTAACGAACCCAGCTTAGGCAGAGGCAGACGCTCGCGGCCTCCGCTCAGCACCTCAAGTTTGGGCAACGGCGTCGTCGGAGATGCGGCGCGACCCGCTCCCCAACTGGAAGACGAACTGCCGGTCGTAGAAGCCGTCGGACGGGGTAAAGCCGATGTTACCGGAAGAGATGCATCGTCTTCGGAGGGCAACGGAGTGATCTCCGGAGCCAGTGCTCGGGCCCCCGCCGTTGCGGGTCCGCGTCCTCCACCGGCATGCATGTTTACGCCGGATGTCGCCGACGGGGAACTGCCGTATGACGAATCGAACCCAGATCCCGAACTACCCAGAGGCGTCATGCTGCTGGGAATTGCCGAAGGAGCCATCACCGTCGAAGAACCAGGTGCACGCCCGACCCCGCTGCCTCCCGCGCCGCCACCAGGGGCCGAACCACCCGAAGCGGAACCGGGCAGCGACCCCGTGTTTGCAGATTCCACGCGGCGCAATGCACTAATCGCCTGCTCCACCGGAACCATGCGGCTTGCTTCCACCAAACGCAGCAAGCCCAGTTCCAAATGAAACCGCGGCTGCAACGAGTGCTGCAATTGGCCAAAAAGCTCCAAGGTGATATTCAAGTACCGCGTCAGGTCACGTTCGCTAAACTGTTGAGCAATCTCGGCAATCCGCTCCAACTCAGGCCGAGTGGCGGCAATCAGGCGTGCATTAGGACCGGCCACTCGAGCCACCAGCAAATTACGGAAATACCCGGCAAGTTCTCGGCAGAAATGCTGTAGATTCTGGCCGCTGCGCTCCAGTTCGTCCACCACTTCCAACATGGCGTTGGCGTTGGTGTCGGTAAGCGCCTGCGTCACCTTATGGAGCGTCTCCAACGAGTACGCCCCCATCAACACCCGCACCTGTTCGGCGTTCAGGCTGGTGCCGCAGCAGGCAATCGCTTGGTCAAGCGCGCTTAGCGAATCGCGTACGCTGCCACCGCCCGCCTGCGCAATTACCGTCAGCGCATCCCGATCCGCCGCAATCCCTTCTTCTTTGCTGATCCACTCCATGCGGGTGACCAGTTCTTCCAGCTCCACGCTACGGAAGCTGAAGTGTTGGCAGCGGGAAGAGATGGTAGCCGGAAGCTTGTGGCTTTCTGTGGTGCAGAGCATGAAGACCACCCACTCAGGTGGCTCTTCCAAAGTCTTCAACAGGGCGTTAAAGGCGTCGTTGGTAATCTGGTGGGCTTCGTCAATGATGAAGACTTTGAACTTGTCCCGGGCGGGACGGAAGCGGACGCTCTCCCGAAGCTCGCGCATCTCGTTGATGCCGCGATTGGAGGCCGCGTCGATCTCGATGACGTCCACGGAGTTGCCCGCCGCGATTTCCCGACAACTGGAGCAAACCCCGCAGGGGCTCATCGTCGGGCCCTTTTCGCAGTTCAGACAACGCGCCATGATGCGCGCGACGGTCGTCTTCCCCGTCCCACGCTGTCCGCTAAAGATGTACCCGTGGGCAATGCGATGCTGCTCGATGGCGTTCGAAAGCGTTCGCTTAATATGTTCCTGACCAACCAGATCAGCAAACGACTGCGGACGGTATTTGCGAGCGATGACCTGATACATAGCGAGGGCGTGATCCCCGGGCTACAGACTGGGCAGGCCCAGGGCAGAAGACCGGGCGGGAGATAACTTCTTGAGGTTGATGTCAGGCGCCGGGGAGTTCGCGGCACACGAACGGGTCCACTACCGTTGCTCCGATCAAGGCCTGGCGGGGTTCGCAGTCGTCCGTTGCACGAAGCCCGGTGCCTGACAACTTTCCATGCTAGCATGCCTGCCCGGTTGCTGGCAGGCTCAGGCGAAATTCAGGCGAATTTTCGTAAACAAAAATACGCCGCTCCCGCCGCTAGCCCCTTATTTCTCATTGGGTTTCAGCTTGCCCGCAATCTGCGCCAACCGCTCGCCCAGGCCCGCCGCAATCTTCTTTTCTGCGTCGTCCACGCCAGGGTCCGGCCTCGAAGTTGTCGCCGATGCGCCGAAGCTTCCATAGGGAGTTACCAGCACCATGCCCAACTGCAAAAGGCTGCTAGCCAAGCTGATCATCGTCAGCTCTTTCCCGTTTGAAGGAAGGCCGCCGGTAGCAAACACGGCCACCGGTTTATTTTGTAAGCCTCGGCTTTCCCAAAAGCCAAATTCCATGCTCCAGCGAACCATGGCTTGCCGCACCTGCCAGGCCACATCGCCCATGTGCACCGGAGATCCCACTGCCACGCCGTCGGCGCTAGCTAGATCCTCGGGCGTCACCTTATCGAAGCTGCGAAGCACCGCCTCGGTGTTCGCCACCGACTGCGCGCCTTCGGCTAGCGATTTAGCCATGGTCTCGGTATGGCCACTTTCTGAGTGATAGACCACCAGGATACGAACCGGCGCGGCAGGCACAGAGACCGCAGCCAGAGTGAGGGCCAGGCACAAGGCAATCAGGCCACGAAAGCGAAGGAATGAGGACATGGTTACTCTCCACCAGGGGCTAGCCCATTGATGCGCAGGTAAGTCACCACGTTCCCGTAATGCAGGCTGGTGTGTGCGAGCAAATGGCTGGCGTAGTAGCTCTTCGGTCGCTTCGTGCCGTTCGGCGCCGTCACCGTTTCTCCCAAGGTGGCGTCAGAGGACTTTGCGAGGGCTGCGTCGCAATAGGCAAAAGCTTCGTCGAGCGTTTTCAGCACTTCCGCCTTCGGAGCCTTCTTGTCCACATCCACCTTGGGCGCTTTCCCAATCTGGTTCTGGAATCCCGCACAGATGTTGTAGCTGGCTCCGGCAATGTGCAGCAGCATCTTGCGCAGGGTATACACGTCTTCCGTCGGACGGTAACTGTATAGGTTTTCCGGCGCCTTATTGGCAGCCGTCACTACCGATTTTTTCACGGCGGCAAACTCGGTTCGAATCCCGTCCATAGCCGCATTTTGCGCAAATGCGGGAGCCGTCAAAGCAAGGGCCAAAACGGCAGAAAAAATACAGTCACGTGGTTTCAACGACACTGTGGATGCCTCCAGGATGTCGCCAGTATAGCAGGGAGCAAGATGCTACGATTCCGGCTCGGATGCTTGCGTCTGTGGGTCGAGAGAGGATAACTCGGCATCTTCTCCCACGACCTCTACCATCGGCTTCGGCTGTGCCAGCATGTTTAGTTCCTTGATCAGCGCGAAGAAGAAAGCCAACACCACCGGGCCGATCAATACACCGGCTGCGCCAAACGCCTGGGCGCCGCCCAGCATCGCGATGGCAATCAACACTGGATGCTGCTGCACCCGACCTCCCACGACAAGGGGACGTATCACATTGTCCGCAGACCCGACCACCCCCGCGCACCACGCCGCCAGCAGAATGGCCGGAAGCCACTGGCTCTGAATCAGTAGCCACGCCACACACGGAATCCAAACGATGGCGCCACCCGCCACCGGGATAACGGAGGCCATCCCACCGATCAAAGACCACAGCAGTGCACCCTTGATGCCCGCGAAAAACAGGCCGATGAACAGCAGCACCGATTGCGCCACCGCCACCACCAACACGCCGTTGACGTTGGCAATGATCGAATCCTTCAGGGTGTTCAGCAGATGCAGTGTCGCGCGAGGTTCCAGTGGAACGATTTGCACAATCTTCCCTATCCATTCCGGCCCATTCCGCAGGAAAAAGTACATAAAGATGGAGGCAAACACAAAGTTCACGACGCCAGACGTAATACCCGCGACAATCGAACGCGTGATGGCCAGCATCGCCGTCGCCAAACGCCGCAGCCCGTCGTTCAACTGCGTCCGCAGGTCATCCGGACTCATGTTCGTCTTGGACGCGACAAACTCAATCGACCGGTCCAAGGTATGATCCGCAAACGCCGACCACCCCCCTTCCGCGTTCGATTTCTGATCGAGAATCCGATACCCCTCCGTCACTTCCCCTCCCAGCACAATGCCCAGGAAAGTCAGCAGCACAATCACCGCCACCACCGTAGCAAGTGTGGTCAACCCGGAGGCCACCCCTGGCCGTACGGATAGGGAAATACGGCTATAGATCGGGTACACCACCACAGACAAAACCAATCCCAGCAGGATCGATGTCACAAATGGGCTGGTGATACCCCATACCAAGGGAAGCCAAAGGATGAGCAGGGCCAGCAGGAAATAGAACGCCGGTTTCTTGCAGAGTGAAGAAAAGGTCACAGATCCTCCGGAGTACAGGAGACATGCGTTACGTTGTCTCTGTTTCCATGCGCTGAGTTCATCGAAGCCGTGTCGCTAGAGAGTGCATTTCGTCGGCAGGATTGTGGGCAACGATTACCGCCCTTGACGATACTTCGCAATTTTGCTAACATCAAGGTCCATTTTCAAATCTCGCTCAACTCTAAAATCTAAACTCTATTTTTCTGACATATCAAGTATAGATTCTAAATCAATTATGCAATGTATTTCTGGAGCTCTTATTCCATCAGAAGGTAGCGCGATGCTAAAGGCATCCGCAACAAAGGGAGAATCAAGAAGATGGATCGTTTCGAGATCGGTTTGGTTCGGGACTCGAAAGGAAAGGTGCCGTTCGAGCCCTGGTTTGGTTCACTAGACCCTAAGGTGAAAGCGAAGGTGCTGACCCGGTTGAGGCGCCTCGAAGAGCTAGGAAACGCGTTACACCGACCTGAAGCGGATTTCCTTCGAGATGGCATCTATGAACTTCGCGTTGCGGAACGCGGTACACAGTATAGGATTCTCTATTTCTTTCATGGGAAGGCTGCGATTATTGTGACGCACGGCTTGGTGAAAGAGAGAGAGGTGCCAGGGATAGAAATCCAGCGCGCAGTACGGTATCGCGAACATTTCCTGCAAGATCCTCGAAAGAATGCAAAATGGAACAGTGATGAGCACGGCAACGAATAAATCCATAGTGAAGGCGCTTACCGATGAGTTCATCCGGGACACGCCCAACGGACAGGAGTTACTGGATCAGGCCGAGCTACAATTCGGAGTAGCGTCCAAGATCCACAAACTTCGAACAGAAGCGCAGCTTACACAGCGGCAACTGGCGGAAAAGGTAGGCACTACCGCATCCGTAATTTCCCGACTGGAAGACTCCGACTACAACGGTCACTCCATGGTGATGTTACAGCGTATTGCAGCCGCTCTAGGAAAACGAGTGGAAATTCTCTTCGTTCCGGCAAAAAAATCGGCGTAGCGCCCAGCCTTACGGCAGAAGCCAGATCAGACCCAAAGTCAGGGTGCCGTTTGACGCTCAGCGAGTGCCTGCCGATAACCACGCCAAAAGCGAGAGACACGTCCCAGCGCCTCTTCCAGCATGGCAGTTTCCACTGCATAGCAGACCCGCACGCAGCCCTCGCCGCCCAAACCAAAGGCCACACCCGGCGCTATGCCAACGTGTTCGCGTTCCAACAGTTCCGCGCAAAACCGAAAGCTATCGGTCAAACCTTGGAACTGTGGGAACACATAGAAAGCCCCTTCGGGTGCGGGCAGGCCGACACCCGGCATTGCCGTAAACGCGTCCAGACAGAGTTGCCGGTTCCTCAGCAGCATCTGGTGCTGGCTTGCGATCTCCGCTTCCCCATCGCGGATGGCGGTTTCTGCCGCTTTCTGAATGAAGCTGGTCGCGTGGGATATCATAAACTCGTTCAAATCACCCAGCCGTGTCGCCAAATCCGCACGAGCCACCAACCAGCCCAAGCGCCACCCGGTCATGCGGTAACTCTTCGAAAAACTCTGCACCACAATCACAGCGTCGTCCTCGGTGGCATACCGAAGAATCGAGGGCGCGGCCACCACGTCGGTTCCTGCCGGTCCGTGGTTTGGTCCGTAATAAATCCGGTCGTAAACTTCGTCCGAAAGCAGCCAGAGCCCATGCGCCCGCGTGAAAGCAAGCAGTTGCTGCAGTTCTTGTTCGGTTGCCGTCCAGCCCAGCGGATTCGATGGTGTCGTCACCAGCAGTAGCTTCGTGCGCGGTGTCACCTTCGAAGCAAGAGCTTCGAAATCGATGGTGTATCGCCCACCTTCCACCGTCAGAGGAAACTCTACGGGGGTGGCATTCGCCATGCGGATGATCGCGGCGCCATTGGGCCAGGCCGGGGAAAGCACAATCGCTTCGTCGCCGGGGTCCAGCACGCCGCGCAACCCCATGTGTAAAGCCTGCACGCCAGACTGGCAGACCACGAACTCGGTTTGCCAGTCACGTTGCGCCCCATGCAGGCGCAAGTAATGGTCCGCCAGCAGCTTCCGCAAAGAAGGCATACCAGCGTTCTCGGTGTAGTAAGTGAATCCATCCCGAATCGCCTGCGCCGCTGCCTCTTGAATGAAGGCGGGGGTCGGCAGATTCGATTCACCGAAGTAGAGCTTACGGACGTCGGGGTATTGAGAGGCCAGCTTGGCCAGTTCGCGCACCCGGGAATTCGGGACATCGCGCAAACTGGCCGCTGGTGAAGGGACGATGGACATCCTCTGGTTCCGCTCTTAGTAAGAAGCAGTTTCCAAAGGCAGGCGCTGTTGAATTTGCACCAGGTCCGTGGGGTAGTTGCCCGTATAGCAGGCGTAGCAGAACTCTCCGCTGACGTCGGAAACCGCCGTCTGCAGATTTTCGAGCGCCAAATAGTCCAGCGTATCCGCTTCCACGAAACGCCGAATCTCTTCGAGTTCGCTGTTGGCGGCAATCAGTTCGTTCTTCGTCGGCGTATCCACCCCGTAGAAGCAGGGGGAAACGGTCGGCGGACACGAAATGCGCATGTGCACTTCGCGGGCGCCAGCTTGCCGCACCATGCGTACAATCTTCCGGCTGGTCGTACCGCGGACGATGGAATCATCCACCAGCACTACCCGCTTGCCTTCCAACAGATTCTTCACCGGATTCAGCTTCAGCTTCACGCCGAAGTCACGAATGGCCTGCGAAGGCTCAATGAATGTACGGCCGACATAGTGGTTGCGGATCAACGCCTGCCGGAAGGGTATTTTCGATTCCTCGGCATAACCCAAGGCAGCCGCCACGCCCGAATCGGGCACCGGCACCACCAGATCGGCTTGAATGCGATCTTGTCGGGCCAACATACGACCCATATGCTCACGGCTCAGTTGCACGCTACGCCCATAGACCAGCGAGTCTGGCCGGGCAAAGTAAACGTGTTCAAACACACAGTGCGAACGATTGCGCGCCGGAGCAAAGTTCCGCCGGGTGACGCCATCCGCATCCACAATCACCATCTCGCCCGGTTCCACGTCCCGGATGTAGGTGGCGCCAATCAGATCAAACGCGCAGGTTTCGGAGGCAAACACCGTACAAACCTTGCCGCCGTTCACTTCCAGCGTACCCATGGCCAGCGGACGGAACCCGTGGGGGTCGCGCGCGACAATCACCTTGTTTTGGGAAACAAACACCAGCGAATAGGCGCCTTCCAGCTGGATGAGCGCTTCGCGCAACGCGCTTTCCATTTCCTTTTCACGCGAACGCGCAATCAGGTGCAGAATCACCTCGGTATCCGAGGTCGCCTGAAAAATGGAGCCTGCGGCTTCCAGATCTGCGCGCAACTCGGCGGCATTGGTGATGTTGCCGTTGTGCGCCACCGCGATTTCGCCCTTGTTGCACGCCACCGAAAACGGCTGCGCGTTCAACAAAACCGTGTCGCCCGAGGTCGAATATCGGGTGTGGCCGATGGCCGCAGAGCCATGCAACGCACCGATTCGTTCTGGCGTGAAGATATCCGCCACATGCCCCATACTCTTGTAGCAGGTGACATGCCGACCATTGCTGGTCGCAATGCCCGCACTCTCCTGTCCGCGATGTTGTAGCGCGTACAGACCCAGATAGGTAAGGTTCGCCGCCTCCGGATGTCCGTAGATGGCGAAGACGCCGCACTCGTCTTTGAACTTGTCAAACATGCGTTACCCGCTCCATGGCATGCGGGAGAGCGTTCTCCCACGGTTCGCGTAGTTCGTCTACAGTCAGCGACAAAAGTTGCTGGCCGCGGTTGGAAATGTTCAAGCCGCCGTTGGTAGTACGGCCAATGACAAGCAACGGAACGCCGTGGCGTTCGGCCAGTTCGAAGAGTTTCTCCGTCTGGCTGCTGGAAACGATCACGCGTGACGGCCCTTCATGGAACAGAAGGTATTCCGCCCGCAGATCGCTGTTCAATTCGATGTCAGCGCCGATTCCCGTGGCAAATCCGCACTCCGCCAAAGCAAAGGCCAAGCCACCGTCGCTGATGTCATGCGCGCTAGATACCAGCCCACCCCGCACTGCTTCGCGGATGGCGTTCTGCACGCGCAATTCAAAATCCATATCGAGCGCCGGGGGCAATCCCCACAGCTCGCCCAAAACTTCCTTGGCGTACTGGGTGCTGCCAAAGCGCTGGTCATCGCAGTCGCCCAAGCCGCCCAGGATCGCCACCTGTAAGCCTTCTTCCGGAAAGGCCATCGGCATCGGGTCGCCGGTCTCCAACAAACCCACCACACCCAACACCGGGGTGGGATAGATCGGCTCCCCGAGCGTTTCGTTATACAAGCTGACGTTCCCGCCCGTGATCGGCGTACCGAAGTGCCTGCAAGCCTCGGCCATGCCTTCCACGGCTTCCACCAACTGCGCCATGATCTCCGGACGTTCCGGATTACCAAAGTTCAGGTTGTTGGTCGCAGCTACCGGCAGTGCGCCCACCACAGACAGATTGCGGCAACATTCCGCCACACCCAACTGTGCGCCCAGTCGCGGATCCAAATATCCATAGCGGCCATTGCCGTCCAGGGACATGGCCACACTCTTCCCTGCTTCTTTGATGCGCAAGACCGCCGCATCGGCTCCAGGACCTACCACCGTATTGGTGCGAACCTGGTGGTCATATTGCTCATAAATCCACTTCTTCGATGCCAAATCCAGCGCACCGCAAAGCGTAAGCAGATCTTTACCTAAGCTCTTACTTTCAAAACTTGGTCCATCCAGGGGTACTGTCCGATACGGCGTCGTATACGGTCGGTTGTACACCGGAGCCTCATCCGCCAGGAAGCGGTTCGGAAGATCCGCCACCACTTCGCCATGATCTTTCACCAACATCTGGTGGCCATCGATCACGGAACCTACGGTTGCTGCGTCCAGCCCCCACTTACGGAACACGCGCAGCACTTCTTCTTCCCGGCCCTTTTCCACAACCAGCAGCATGCGCTCCTGGCTTTCGGAAAGCATGATCTCGTAAGGAGTCATGTTGGCTTCACGCTGCGGCACGTGCATCAGGTCGATTTCGACTCCGACCTCGCCCTTGCTACCCATTTCGCAGGTGGAGCAGGTCAAGCCCGCCGCGCCCATATCCTGCATGGCGACAACGGCGCCGGTTGCCAGGGCTTCCAGGCACGCTTCCAGCAGCAGCTTCTCCATGAAGGGGTCGCCCACCTGCACATTGGGGCGTTTGTCCATGGAATCTTCGTCAAATTCGGCGGACGCCATCGATGCGCCCTTAATACCGTCTTTGCCCGTCTTGGACCCGACGTAAATCACCGGGTTGCCCACGCCTTTTGCCGACGCTAGGAAAATCTCATCCTTGCGCACGATGCCCAGCGCGAACACGTTCACCAGCGGATTGCCGCCATAACTGTCTTCGAATACGCACTCACCGCCGACGGTCGGCACGCCGAAGCAGTTTCCATAATGCGAAATGCCAGAGACCACCCCGTCGACAATACGACGGTTGCGGGAACCGAATTCCGGATGATCCAGACGTCCGAAACGCAGCGAGTTCAGCACGGCAATCGGTCGTGCGCCCATCGTGAAGATGTCGCGCAGAATGCCGCCCACGCCAGTGGCTGCGCCCTGGAAGGGTTCGATGAAACTCGGGTGGTTGTGGGATTCAATCTTGAAAGCGATGGCCCAATCGCCACCGATATCGATGATGCCCGCATTTTCGCCTGGCCCCTGCAGAACAAACTCGCCCTTGGTCGGGAGTTTCTTCAGGTGGACGCGGCTGCTCTTGTAGCTGCAATGCTCGCTCCACATCACGCTGAAGATGCCCAGTTCTGTGATGTTGGGCTCTCGGCCGAGGCGCTCGACGATGCGATCGTACTCGTCCTGCTTCAGGTTATGAGAGGCAATGAGTTCGGGAGTGATGGTCGCCATGGTTTGGATTCGGTGCTGAGGTTACTACCTGGTATCGGAGGACAGCCCGCAACCGGCAATCGCCGGAGCGACAATTGCCGGAACACCAGACAGCCCGCAGGCGCTGGCATGCAATTTCGTATTCGTGGTGAATCGGAAAAAAGGTGTGCGGCTCCCCGCCATCGTTGTGCGGGGAGTGTGTGATGCAGATTCGGAATGCATGATATCTGAGTAACTACCCTGCCGCCGCGACGCTGACCGTATCCGCCCCAGTGGCGGCGGTCGCGCGTAGTGAGTATGCCGCAGCCAGTGATTCGAAAATCACCCGGCCGCTGGTGGAACCCATCAAGTGGTGGGTGGCGCGCTCCGGATGGGGCATCATGCCCATCACGTTACGCTCCCGATTCAGAATTCCGGCGATATCGCGGGCCGATCCATTCGGGTTATCGCGATACCGAAACAGAACGCGGTCTTCCGCTTCCAGCGCATCTAGCGTAGCCTCATCCGCCACGTAGCAGCCTTCGCCATGGGCGACAGGAACCTGCAGCGTCTCGGTGGGGTCGGCCAGACTGGTAAAGCGGGAGTTGGTGGTTCCGACTTCGAGCGAAACCGTTTTGCAGACAAAACGCAGATCGCGGTTGCGCACCAGTGCGCCGGGCAGCAATCCGGATTCCACAAGAATCTGGAATCCATTGCAAATGCCCAACACGGTGCCGCCCTCTTGGGCGAAGCGCTTTACCGCACGCATTACAGGGGAAAATTTGGCAATCGCGCCGCAGCGCAGGTAGTCTCCGTAGGAGAATCCGCCAGGCAGAATGATGGCATCCGCGCCACGGACGGTTTCGTCCTGGTGCCAGAGCATCTCGGCCTGGTGCCCTAGATCTTGTGTCACGGCGTGAAACGCGTCGTGGTCACAATTGCTTCCGGGAAAAACCACTACACCAAAGCGCATAACGATAACCTCAGTGTAACAGAGCGAGCCTGCGGAACGAACCCTGGAACGCCATCCATTCCACCTGTCATTCCTGGCACTCTGTCCCCTTTCTTCGTTCGGCCAAACGCATTCGTAGCGCCACGTATAGCTGGTCGAGCGCCCTTGCATTGGGCAGCATCTGTTGCTGGATGCACAACTTTCCGTCCCGTTCTCCGTCATGGTGGTAGACGGTTAAGAAGCTCTGCCCCTGCACGGTCAGCATGTTGACATCCCGAATCTGACTCACCGGCACCCTCGTCACTTTACGCGACAACCCGAAAGCCGGGGCGGAAAGTTCATCTGGGGTCAGACGCACCCGCATGGGGCTCAGAAAACTCATCCCAAGCCCCGCTAAACCAATTGCCACAAACACCAAAGAAAGAGCTGCCAGACACCAGTAAAAGATCGTCGCCCCATCTACCTGGAGGCGCACGATGCCATTCAGCACCAGGCCTCTATCGTTGGACAGCGCCTCACGTACAAAGATCGCCGCACACCCACCGAAGAGCGCTGAACAGGCGATCATCACCCACGGCTTCGCTCGGTAGGGAAAGTCCAGAACCTCTGCCGAACCCGGCAACTCCGTCTGCTGCATAGGCAACGAACCCGGCATATTCATTGAAAAACTACGGCATCAACGGATCTGGGTGCTTAGCGGGCCACGTACGGAACCCACACCTGCATCGCTACCTCTCCTCGATTATGAAATGCATAGTACGGAATAAAGGTTAATTCTGCAGGTTTTGTCTTTCGTTCTGGGTAGGATTGCAGCGGGGCATACAGCGGCAGCGCCGAGCCGGCTGTCTCAAACACCACGCCCTGGTGCTTCAGCACCGTCACACCACCCAGCAGATCGGGCAAATGCACCGCGCGGAAATCCTGCCCCGGGTTGCTCGAAAGCGAAAGCGCCAGGTCCTCTACCTTCACGCCGAAAGGCTGATCCACCTGTTCCATCGCATAGACGATCGGGCCCCGCTGCACCACAACGCTGTTGGTGTTTTCCTTGGCTAACGGGTTAGCACGCAGCAGTTGGGGCGTCATGTCGAAATCCACCTCCACCACGTCGCCTTCCTTCCAGGTGCGCCGTAACGCCAGGTAAGCCCCGGCCTTCACGTTCGCCTGCACTTCCCCATTCACCTTCACGGCAGTCTTGGCGCTCCAATTGGGAATACGCACATGCACCGTAAACTCCGTCGGTTTCGCGGGGCTCACCGTCATGCGCAGGTCCCCCTCAAAGGGGAAGCCCGTTTCCTGCGTCACCTGCACCCAGGTGCGGTCCCAAAGACGGGTCTGCATCCTGCCGGATGCGAAGTGGTGCACATACAACCCTTCCTTGCTGGTGCCGTAAAGATATCCGGGTAGCGCGGCAAAGGTTCGCTGCAAGTTCGGCGGGCAACACGTGGTGGCGTACCACGGGTTGCGTATCTTGTCGTCCGGGTCACCACTCAACTGCAGAGGATTTCGATAGCAGTACAAGGTTCCGGAGAGCGACATCCCGCTGTTGACGCCGTTATACAGCGAACGCTCCATCACATCGGCATATTTGGCATCCGGTTCTGCTTGCAGCATGCGCCAGCTCCAGATCAGGTTGGAAATCGCGGCGCAGCTTTCGGTGTAGGCCAATGAATTTGGCAACTCATAGGGCTCGCCAAACGCTTCACCCGACGCGCGCGAACCCACACCACCCGTCACATACATCTTCCGTGCGCTCATGTCTTCCCAGAGCTTGGTCAAGGTGCGCCAATAGCCCGGAAATCCTGTCTCCATGTAGTAATCCGTCGCCCCGGCGGACGCGTAGCAGGCACGGACGGCGTGGCCTTCCATTTGCTTGCGATTCGTGAAAGGAATACCGCTAAAGCTGTATTTGAACTGGCTCGCGGTGCCGCCGAGCTTCTTCCCGTCGCCCTTCAGGATGTACGCCGCCAAGTCCAGATAGCGCTTGTCCCGTTCGTTCCGGTACAGCTCCACCAACGCCATTTCAATCTCAGGGTGTCCGGCCCACAGCGCTTGCCCACTCGGAATGACGTCTTTGATGATGTGGTCTACGAAGCGTATCCCCGCGTCCAGCAGCTTACGGTCGCCTGTAGCCCTCTGATAGGCTATCCCCGCTTGCAGCAGGTGCCCCAGGCAGTAGAGTTCGTGATCGGTGTATTGCCGCTTCCATCGATCTTTCTTTCGCTCGTCCTGGAACCAGGTATTCAGGTAGCCGTTCTCATCCTGCGCGGCCACAATCTCATCGATCACCGCGTCGATCCGCGCCTGCAGATCCGGGTTAGGGCCAGATTCCAACGAAAGCGCCGCGCCTTCCACCCACTTGTAGATATCGGAATCCGTGTACAGCGGACCCCGCCGCGCCACCTTCTTTCGACCCGAAACGCGCCGGAAGTTGTCGATGATGCCTTGAGCTTCCAGTAGGTCCAACAGCGACGGAATACTCTTTTCGACATTCACCTTGCGGCGATCTGCCCAGAATCCGGAATCAATCGAAACCGCGCTGATCGCCACGGGATGCAGCTTGGCAAAAGGGCTCTGGCTCAGGTCGATCAAACCCACCTGCGGCTTGGGCTGTTGCGCCTGCAGCGGTGCGGGCGCCACGAGGAGCGCACAAGCAAACAAAGCCGAACTTACCGCGAAACCCACTCCGTGAACATACCGGCGAACACGCATCCTGACGACCTCCCATGGCGAGCTCCCGGGAGCGCCGACGAAAGTCGCGCCCAAAAACTCGCCGCAAAACTTGCCTGAAACTTAGGAAGCTTATCAGGAATCGCGGAGCCTGAACAGAAACGGTGCGACTCAGTGTCTCGGCACCCTAATTCCCCAAATCCGCAGCCGATTTGGCGAATCTGCGGACGATTACGCTACCCTTTGGAAATCATGTCATCCGCTGAAATCGCCCCCCAACGGGGGAAAGAGCCTGTTCCTGCCCCTACCGCTCCCGCTCCAAAGGCATGGTGGCAAACCGAAGACTGGACCTCTGTTTGGATCGGAGCCTCTATTCTTGTCGCCATTATCATCGGCTATCGCCCCATCATTCCTTCCCTCAAATGGGCTTCATTCGCGGACCTGGGAAAGGTCTTCGGCCCGGAATCACTGATGGGCTGGCTCAGCATCGGCGTCGTCACACTACTCTTCGGGCTTGCTGGCAACGCACTGCAAAGGGCCTCCCTCAGCCGCTTCGCCATTGGCTTTCCCATTGTCTTCATTCTCTCGGTGCTCGCGCAGTGGATTGCCGGTAACGCTGTGGTCAATGAGTGGGGCTTTGAGTACGTCATCTTTGCCCTCATTCTGGGACTACTCATTAGCAACACCGTAGGAACACCGGATTGGCTGATGCCAGCCGTTCGCACGGAATACTTCATCAAAACCGGCCTGGTCATCATGGGCGCGACCATCCTGTTCAATGAGATCGTGAAGGCCACTTCCAAAGGGCTGATCCAGTCCATTCTCGTCGTCATCGTGGTGTGGTACGTCGCGTTCTGGATTTGTCGCAAATTCCGTGTCGATGACGAATTCGGCGTCATTCTTTCGAGCGCGGTTTCCATCTGTGGCGTATCCGCCGCCATCGCCACGGCAGGCGCCATTCAGGGTGATCGCAGAAAACTCAGCTACGTCACCTCGGTGGTTCTGATCGTCGCCGCCCCGATGATGGTGATACAACCCTGGATCGCCAAATGGGCGGGGATGTCCGACGAGGTGGCCGGCGCTTGGCTCGGCGGCACTCTCGACACCACAGGCTCGGTGGTGGCTGCGGGCGCACTCATCAGCGAAACCGCCATGACCACGGGCACCATTGTGAAGTTCTCGCAGAACATCCTGCTGGGCTTCGCAGCTTTCGCGCTGTCCCTTTGGTGGTCTTTCCGCGATGACACCACCCACGAACGGCCAACCGCCAAGGTCATTTGGGATCGCTTCCCCAAGTTCGTTCTCGGTTTCATGGTCGCCTCATTGGTATTTTCTTTCCTGGTCGATGAAAGCATGATCAAGGCCACCAAAAGCGCCGTTGGTGGTTTGCGCACCATCTGGTTTTCACTGGCCTTTGTCTGCATTGGTCTGGAAACCAAATTCATGGACCTGCTGGAGATGGAAGAGGGACGACCATTCTTCGCGTTCGTCCTTGCACAGGGCTTCAACCTGGTATGGACCTACATTCTTGCGCTGCTCATTTTCGGCGGAGTTATATTCGCCGGATAAGTATCTCTGTGGAACATGCAGACCCGTTCTGGCTCTGCATGTTCTTCTCCCCTCACAGCCTACGCCTAAGCCCACGCGTCGGCACCAGTTTTCCTCACTCGCAAACCACCCTTCTTTACCCGCCCCGCCGCTCCCAAAGAAGAGACTTCCCCGCCACGTCCGCCCTGCATGGCAAGGCGTCACAACATGCTGAAATATTTCTCGGCCTCTGCTAAACCACTTCACACGAAGCACTTACCCCAGGCCACCACACACTGTACTCGCACCAACTGACAGGCCCTGGTACGGCTGCTCGGCATAATGCCTGTGCGTGCGGCCCGCCGGCCGCGCCGCGTTCCGCAGAACGGGCGAAGGGAATCAAGATGGCAACGAAATCCGCGATGCAATTGGTTGCACCTTTGGAAAAGCAGAAGAGGCAGAGTGGTTCGTGGGGCACAGCTGCCACCGTGATTCCCTTCCCCGTTCATGGAACACCAAAACACCGGAAGGCAGTTCAGAATCGTCCCCGGTTGCAAGAAGAACCCGGTGTGCCAAAGCAACCGGGCATGCAGCAGCTATGGGAAATGCACCAGCGGAATGAGTTGGATTTGCGGGTACATCGCGCCTGGGGCAATCGTGCAGCCCGATGCTGTGTAGACCTGCAGTGTGCAGGCGCGATGCAGGGAGCAGATCAGGCGGGCATCGGGCATGGGGGCCTCGCCTCTCTGCTCCCTATGAATTGGGATCGTTCCCAGCTTTGTGCACGGAAGTTGCTCCGTTGCTGGAATACTTTGACCGCCGGAAACGATGCAGCCGCCGAGGCATCCAGACGGGCGACGATCCGCAAAGCCGTAGCACATCTACATGCTGCCCTGGCTGCACTGGATGAAGCGAGCAATCTGGAGCGCATGGCAGAACGAGGTACTGGCCCGCTCCCCGTTTACCCCGTCAACGCCGACGGCTCCGCCAATGTTGTTTCCATACGGCGGCACGCTCCCCTCTTTCCGGGAGCCGCGTAACTCGCTGGCTTCGGCAGTGTTGCGATGTTTAGCCTCCGGACCGTACAGAAGCGCGCCATCCTAAGCCGCTCCTGCTTACCTCGGGCCGCAGCTTCTGGCTGACCCTAGAGCTCGTCCGCGGGAATTTCAGCCACGGTGGATTCAACAGCCGGGATGCCGGACATCCACGCTTCCGCCATCGCTTCCCCATCTCCGTCTAGATCCACCACCGCCCGACGCACTTCGTCGCCATGCTCGGAATAGATCGCCACCACGCCATCCCCCGTGGGCGACAGCTCCAGCCGATGATCCCGAGCCTCCAGCCGTAGCGCGTCGTCCACCCAGGTAATCTGGACATACATCCCGAAGCGAGTTCCGAACTTGCGGCATCCACCCAGCAGCATCCCCGTCAGCTTGCTGCTCTTCAGCGCTCGCACATAGGGACCGCGCCGCGTGGCCGCGTCGCGTTCCGTCTCCCGTCGCTGGGCATCGCGCGCCTGTTGCTCCGGGTCAAATTGCTCACGCGCCTCCAACGCTTTGAGGCTGTTCTCCAGGTTATCGAGATAGCTCATTCACTTAGGATAGCCAACCCCCATGGTCCCGCGCCTGCTCTATCTCCGCGTTGACACAGCAGCCTCATGCATACGCCTGTTTTCAACCATCCATTTCGCATCACGCCACTCGACCACAGATCCTGCTGCGCCTGCCTTCCAAGGCAACAATGGCATACTGAAAACCGGTCCCAAACTCGCCTCCGATATGCGCCGCCCACCCCCCAAAGACCTAGACTTTCCCTTTACGAAGCCACGACCTGGCGCCGAACGGGATACCGCCATCACACGCGTGATCCTCAGCATCCCATCTGGCTTCGTTTCGTCATACGGCAAAATTGCCGCCGCTGCTGGCTATCCCAATTGCCATCGACAGGTCGCCCAGTTGCTCGGGCGCATTGGACAGGACCTTCCCTGGCAGCGTGTTGTGGGTTCGAACGGAGAACTCAAAACCCAGTATTCCAGCGGCAACCAGCAGCGGCTGCTATTGGAATCCGAGGGGGTCCACTTTCGAGGGGAACGTGTGGATATGGAACGCTACGAATACCGCTTCCCCAGCCCGGAGAACGAAGCGTAGTCGTCCCGTCCAAAAAACGAAAAGGTGCGATGCAGACAAGCATTTGGCCGCCTACATCGCACCTTGAAGAAAACCGAATGAGCGGGACGCCCGCTACTCCGCGAACACTACCGCGAACAAACAGTCACGCGAAGCCATGGGCCGCACAACGAGCACCTAGCCCGCGCGCCAGAACCTAAATCTGGCTTCGTTTCGTAAATCGGTCGATTTCGGGCAGAACTAAGCCCTCTGCACGCGCCGCAAAGTAAACAGATCTGGAGGCACCATGCCATTCAGCAGCAAGCTCTTCCAGTCATCATCGACGTGCACGATCTTCCCAGTCACGTGGTTCGATTGAGAGGATGCCAGAAAGAGCGCCGGTTCGATTTGTTTGGCCGGGGCCACGCCGCCGGTCTGCCTTACCTTCATCGCCGTTTCCTGGTCACGCCAGCCAGCCCGCTCGCCCGCCTCCAGAATCTCGTCCGTCATGTGCGTGTAGGTATGGCCCGGAGCCAGGCAGTTCACCTGCACATTGTGCTCCACCAGTTCCTCGGCCATCGATTCCACCATGCGCCCCAGCGCCGCCTTGCTCGCGGCATAGGCCGTAAAGTTGGGACGGGGGTGTGAAATACCACGACCTCCCAGCACAATCACCTTACCGCGCCGGCGCGCCACCATCTCCGGCAACACTAGGCGCATGGGAAGCATCACCGACAGCAAATTCACCTCGATAGTACGCCGCCACTCGGCGGGCTCCGACTCCCAGAACGAGCCAATAGGTCCCATAATGCCGGCAGCAGTCACCAGAATATCGATTGGCCCCAGATGTTCCCGGATGTCCTTAAAACACGCCTCCGTGGCCGCCTGACCACACAGGTCAACGGCAAATGGCAGACCAACTCCGCCTTTCGCCTCTATCTCCAATTGCGTCAGTTGCAACTGCGATTCCGTGCGGGCTACCAGTGCTACGCGACAACCAGCTTCCGCTAAACCCAATGCCAAACGCTTTCCAATGCCGCGACCGGCTCCGGTCACTACGGCAGACTTTCCTCGAAGATCCTTCAAGCGACTTGCCTCAATTCCTTAAAGCGCCTTTTCACGCATATCCGTCCGAGTGGCTGGCGGATTGCGCCACTGCCCTCGGCACAACAAAGTTCCGGTAAGAACCTTGCCGCATCACATGCCATTCCACGGTTCGTCCGCTGCCGGAAGACTTACGGAATCGCATGTCTGTTCCACCCATCCAGCCGATTCGTTTCGAAGGGCTTTTTGCCGACTGGGCGACACCCGTTTTCCAACTAAGAACGCGCACTCACGGGCTTGGGAACTCGAAGAGACGTTCGGGTCTCCTGGTCATCCACCAAGGCCTCCCGATAGCCCTTCAACATGCCCACACAAGTAGCGACGATCACCGGTCCAAGAATGATTCCAATAAACCCAAAGGCTTCCAATCCGCCCAACAGGCTCACCAGCACCAGCAACTCGTTCAACCGAGCCCTTCCGGCTATCAACATCGGCCGCAGTACCTTATCCGAACTACTCACCAGAATGAAGCCGAGCGAGATCAACAGAATGCCCCGGCCAGGTTCTCCGTTGAAAATCAGATAGGTGCCAATCGGCGCCCATACCAACGACGGCCCGATGACCGGAAGGAAGGCGAGAACCCCGATCACCAATCCCCACAGCAGAGGGGAAGGCAACCCAAGCGCCCAGAACAACAGACCACCCAACACGCCTTGCGCGGCCGACACCACCACGCTGCTCATGATCGTTGCCTGAATCATATCAGCAGCCTGCCCTAACATTCGATCCCGCGTTTCTTCACCCACCGGGGCGAGGTCCTTAATGATCTGCAGCAAATACTGGCCATCGCGTAGCAGGTAAAACAGAGCCAGCAAAAAGATCAGCAAATGCAGGAATGAGTAGATCACTCCGGTGATGATGCCGGTTGCCTGCGAAGCCAGAACCGTAGCCATATCCCGCAACCGATCCTGAACCTGTTGCTCCACATCCACGATGGGAAAACCCATGTCGGCACTGAAACGCTCCACCCGCTCAGCGGCTTTGGTCAGGAAGCCCTGCGGCAGTTGCTGCACCGCACCGTTCGTTTCCTGCACCACCGTCACGCACAGCCACACTGCTGGGCCCACGAGTGTCACCAGAACCAGCAGCACAGTCAGAAAAGCGGCCAGATTGCGGTTTTCTACCCACAGCCGGATGCGCCTGTGAATCGGATAGAAAAAGATGGCAAGAATCACGCCCCAACCCAGTGGATGAAAGTAGGGAGCAATCACCTGATAGAGCAACACCAGTGCAAGCACGATCAGTGCCCACCAGGTGACATTGCGGAAATTTAGCGTGTTTGTGTGCGCGCTCATGGTGACCGGTCCCTCTGAGTATATCGGGGCGCCGGAAAAATTCTGCAGAGCGCCGGACACGTAGAGGTCAGGCGCTCCGCCTGCAATCGATAGCCAAAGAAGAGCTGCGCAACGTGGGTCTAGAGAAGCAAACCGAACCTTTCGGAAAAATCTGCTTCCAGCCGCTGGCTAGTTCAGAATGCGGGCACGAACGATCTTATCCAGATACGGGAAGTTGGCCTGCAGATAAGCTTCGCCTTCTTCCTCAACACGGGGCTGCTGCGGCTGTTCGCCATAGCGGCTATCAATGGAATCCACCGCGTCCATGCCACGGACCACTTTCGCAAACACAGAGAAGCCCATACCGTCCAGACGATCGTTGTCGGCCAAATTGATAAAGAGCTGCGTGGTACGGGTGTTGGGACCGGCGGTGGCGAAGCTAAGTGTGCCTCGCTTGTTCGATTGCAGCACCGCGTCATCCCTCAGGTTGGCGTTCTTCCATTTGCTGGTCAGCAGGGGGTTGCCGGCAATACCGAACTGGGCCACGAAACCGGGCACTACCCGGAAGAAACGCGCGCCATCGTAGTAACCGGATTCCACCAGTTCCTGGAAACGAGCCGCGCCCAATGGAGCCCAATCCTTGTGGACCTCAATGTCGATGTCACCCTTCGTCGTTTCAAAGCGAATCATCACGACATTTGGATCGCGCACTGGCGCACGGGAAGGCTCAGGCTGCGCGGGACGAGTCAGGGTCGGTTTTGCATCCGCGGTTTCCTGCTTCGTTTCCGCAGGCGCGGGAACGGGCGTGGTCTCCCCGGCAGGAGCTGGACGGCTATCCGCGCTATCCGCAGGAGTCGTCTCCGTCTTGGGGGTCTCGGCGGTCTGCCCCGATGGAGCGGGCGCCTGTTCTTTCCCCGCACAGGAAACCAACGTCAATGCTGCGAACAGCATGCACACAAGCAGGAAGGTGGAACCAAAACGCTTCATCCGCACTTCACCCCAAATGGATTATGGATTTCTAGCTAGAAATAGCCAAGCGACGCGCAAGGCTAAGCATCGCGTTTTCTAGACGCGACCCGAAACTAAGAGGATACCTGATGCCGCGTAGCATACGCATCGCTGCCCTATGCATTGCCCCTTGTCGCTTTCCGTTGTGCATCGGCTCTGCATAGTCACCCTGCGACGAGCCACCACTCCCGACGCAGAACATTCCGCGAAGAATGTGGAAACAGGCAAGACGGCAAATCCATCTTTATTGATGCGTTCACCATCATCAAGCTACGATGCAGAATGCCTCTTAGGCGCACTGCTGGGATTTGTGCGCAATTTGGTTCGGTTCGACAGTGATCCTTATGCCGTTTCTGAACTCACCCGTTCACTATAGTCTGCTTGCGGTTCTCTGCTGCTACCCAAGCTTGGCCACCGCCATGGATATCAAGGATCGGAAGATTCTCCATTCCTCGACAACCAGTAAGATATGGCCCTCCACAGGTGAGCGGAACTTACCGAACTATCTGGCCGCCGAAGGTCCCAAACTCCAAGGTCCAACCCTTTTGGACCACGCCATTGCCGGTGTTACGCCTACCCTTATTACGCCTGAGCGAAGCGAATGGGCAGCCAATCGGGGAGGCTCCACGCTTTCGCCCCAACCGGTCACCAGCCAACCCGAAAACTATCCTACGACTCAGAGCCCGCAAGAAGCCACTGCGGCCACGGCGGCGCAGACTCCCCCCGAAGACGATGACGACTGGTTGGACATTGGGGACACCACAAAACGAGCATGGCGGGAGTTTCGAAAAGGCCAGCAAATCCGACGTTCTGTAGCTCCTGGTGTCGTGCCGGAACCCCTGACTCTGAAGGAAAAGGTGCACGTTGACCTGTTAAACACCTTTCAGCCTGAAACCATGTTGCGTATTGCCGCAACAGCAGGTTTTGCGACCGCACGGGACAATCCACCGGAATGGCCACAGACTTTTGAGGGCTATAGTTGGCGGTTCGCCGACCGTTTCGGTCAACGCCTGGTGTTTAAACAAGTGGAATTTACCCTGGGATCTCTGATCTTGAAGGAAGACCCACGGTACTTCGAGTCAGAAGACCGCAGCAACTGGGGCCGCGTGAAGAACGCGTTCAAGCAGACCTGGATTACCCGCCGCGACAACGGCAAATGGGCGCCAGCGTATGGAACCTTTGCAGGAGCCTATGCCTCCGCTGTCGTTAGCAGCCGCTGGCAGCCCGAATCACGCCGGGACTGGGAAGACATGGCGCGTCGAGGCTCGCTGCAGATCATCTTCCAATTTGGCAACAATCTTACCCGCGAGTTCATGCCAGACCTGAAGAAGCTTTTCAAACGCTAGGTATCCTTCTTCACTTCGCTCTTTTTCGCAGGAACACCCCGGATCGACATCAGATAATCCACAACCAGCTTTCGGTCGTAGGGCCGCACTTGGGCTCCGTAAGTTTGCACCATCTTCTGCACCACCCCCTCCCACACTGCACGGGGGAAGGGTGGCTGCATGGTGAGATACGCCGGGGAGTGGCACAACAGACAGGCGTTCAGAACGGCTTCCCTTCCCGGCCCTGGCGGCAGTTCATCGGGTCCCAACGGCAGTCCTTCGTAGGCGATCTGCTGCACGGGAGCTTCCTGTGTTTCGGGCTCGCCCCCGCAGGAAGAGAGCAACCCGGCGACAGCCAACCCCACGAGCAATGGGACGACGGCTTTGCGGTCGGTTTTTCTAGTGGATGTCTCGTCCATCTTCATCTCAACCAGCCTTCACCTGAATTGATTCGACCACCTGCCGCATGTAGCCGCTGCGGTTCCAATGATGCTGCTGTTGCGTTTCGCCAGCAGCATTGCTGGCGCGCACCATCAGCGTGTAGGCTCCGGCCCGCGGTGGCGTCCATGAATGCCTCCAACGCCGCCAGGAATAGCGCCCGAGGCTGGCATCCAGAGCAGCCGGTTCCCAGTTCGCTCCTCCATCGGTGGAAACCTCTACAAGATTAATGTCTCCGCCGCCATCGGTGGCAACCCCTTCCAGCGCTATAGCCTTCCCTACCGGCAAGCGCTCTCCCGATTCGGGCTTTACGAAAATGGAGTGGATACAGATACGTGTGATGGGAACCAGATCCTGCGCCAGTTGATCCGGGGCTTCTATGCCGTTTGGGTTGTTGGGAATGCGATAGGCCTTACTCATCCAGAATCCCTGAAAGGGCTCTGCCAGCACCTCAATTTCCGTAAGCGCTTTCACCCAGTAGGTGGCGTACCAACCCGGAACCACCAGGCGCAAGGGAAAGCCGTTCAGGAGGGGAAGCGGCTCGTCATTCATGGCGTAGGCCACCAGCACGTCTTCGTCCTGCGCCTTATCCAGTTGCAGCGTCTTCACATACGCCGGAACGCCGGGAGCTGGCGCTGCATCCAGTCCGCGAAACGAAACCTCCACCGCACCGGAGCGGATGCCAGCCGCTTGCAGCAGATCGCGCAGGCGTACGCCCGTCCAACGAGCATTACCCATCGCGCCGTGGCCCCACTGGCCGCCGGTAACACGTGGTTCAAACAGGCCGCGCGAATTGCCCGAGCACTGGTTCAGAGCGACAACGGAAACGGGCTCGAAACGCCGCCGAAGCTCGTCAACGGTAAGGCTCAGGTTTCTGCCAACATGGCCTTTCACGTGGAGCCGAAAACTTTGCAGATCGACGGAAGTGGGCACACCGGACAAGTGCCATCGGACGAAGAAGGCGCTGTTCGGTGTCAGGTCGTGTGCAAAGTACTTGACGGGCGTTTCGAGTTGAGGAGGACGGTCCGTCAGCAGGTACAGCGCATCTTTGCCCGGAAAGCGTACAAGCCGACGCGGCAGAGCCCCCGTTACCTGCTCGGGTCCAGAACCGGAGCACCCCGTCAGCAAAGCCGCCAGGGAGCCAAGCAGAACCCGCCGGGTTACGCCTGGGGCCTGCAACTGCGGTTGAACCCACATGAACCACCTCCGTGTAGCTATGCCTTGTGGAGGGCTTTGCCACACCGTCCAGTTTCAGGATGCCGTGCGATATTCCGCGTGTCCAACGAGTAATTCCTATGACGGATTAGATTTACTTATCGCCGGCGCGTCTTCGCGCGCGGGCCTATCACCACGGAAGCCACTCCCGCTACTCCTGCGGCGCGCGTTGAGTGTGCTTCGGTGGAGTGGCGGACTTTCGCTCATCGCGGGCAAAGCGGAGAAAAGCGCCAGCTGGGCCCTCAGGCTCGGCGCCTCTTGGATACAAAAACTGAAAGTACCGTGTGATGGTTTGGCCGGGAAAGTGCACAATCTCAAGGCCCAAAGAAGCACGGGTTCCCCGTAGTGCCCACTGGGACACGAAGCCTACGCCCAAATTGGCGGCCACCGCCGACTTCACTGCCTCTGTGGAATCCAGTTCCATTACCACCTGCAACTTCCGCAGGTTGAGCCCAGCACGCCGTAGAAATTGTTCAACCACCGTACGCGTGCCAGACCCGCGTTCCCGCAGAATCAAGCGTTGGTTTTCCAATTCCTCCACCCGGATGGGCAAGGTGCGTTGGGCCCATTCGTGGTCCGGAGAGACCACGGTGAATACCTCGTCCGGCAGAAAGCGCTCCGTCTTGAAATCCGCCCGATGAGAGGGTCCTTCGATCAGACCGATCTGGATTTCTTCGGATGCCAGTGCTTCCACAATGCGCTCGGTATTGGCGCCCAGAAGAAAAGGTTCCACACGCGGATGTGCCGCCAGAAACCGCCCGAGCAGAGGCGGTAGCAGATACTGCGAAACCGTTGTTGAAGCGCCAATCGCCAGACGGCCACGCACCTCCCCGCGAAACTTGCCAATCTCGTGTTCGGCTGTTTCCAGAATTGCCTCGGATTGCCTTGTGTATTTCAGCAATACTTCGCCCGCAGGCGTGAGGGTGATGCGTCCGCCGGACCTGTCAAAAAGCCTTACACCCAGGGAATCTTCCAAGGTCTTAATTTGGAGCGTGATGGCTGGCTGGGTTAGATGCAGAGCTTCAGCAGCTCGGGTGAAGCTGTTGAGGTCGGCAACCGAACGGAAGACCTTCAGGCGAAAGTTCTCAATGCTCATGGTGATGGAGCGCTGGCGCCGCAGCACCGCGTGATAAAGACGATAGATGAAGGGGACGTTGGCCGCTCAGGACAACAGGCGCCAAGCCCTTTTTCATGATAGGCCTCATCCCTTCCAGGCGTAGTCAACTGGCAGGGTATTCGGGGTGCACGACAAGCACTCCGGCTGTGATAGTGTGGCTGGTTTCCACAGCGTTGCCGTCCGGAAACGTTAAGCTGGAGGTAGGAGTCCGCCGTAATACTCCGACAGCGGAGCTTTTATGACTGGGGAGGCGGGCGAGGCTGGAAACGCAGATTGTATGCCTGACAAAGACGCAGAGAAAATGATCGCCGCAGAACATGCGGCAGGCTGGGTGAAGGATGGAATGGTGGTGGGATTGGGAAGCGGCAGTACGGCCGCCCATGCCGTGCGCGCCCTGGCGCGCCGCATGGAAAGCGAAGGTCTGCGCTTTGTCGGCATTCCCACATCCAAGGCGACGGCGGCACTCGCCCGCTCACTGGGTATACCCTTGACCTCATTTGACGAACATCCGCTGATCGACCTGACCATCGACGGCGCCGATGAAATCGACGGACGGTTCCGCACCATCAAGGGTGGGGGCGGTGCGTTCCTACGGGAAAAAATAGTGGCGGCGGCATCCAAACGTATGGCCGCCATTGTGGACGCCAGTAAGTTAGTGGAAAACCTGGGAGCTTGCAAGGTCCCCCTGGAAGTGCCGCCTATGGCGGCTCGGCTGGTGGTGGACATGATGAAAGCCTGGGGAACCCGCGCAAAGGTCCGCCGCACCGATGACTTCGACCCGTTTGTGACCGACCAGGGAAACTACGTGGTGGACGCGTATTTTGACTACATCGAGAATCCGCGCGACCTGGCCACGCGCCTGGATGCTATCCCTGGCGTACTGGCCCATGGCTTGTTTCTGGATGAGGTAGATGTGCTGGTGATTGGACGCGGCACAGACGTCGAGGTCCGCGAGCGTCGTTAGTGTCTGGCAGCCGAATGTAGCAACCACGACCTGGTTGCCACCTGAGGGGATAGCCTCGCGGTAGTTCTGCCAAAGAACGCCTCAACGGAACAGAATTGTTTTCAAAATGGGCAGGCTCTACGCGCTTGTTGTGTAAAGCCTGCCCATTTTGGTCGAATTCCCACCGATGTGCACGATCTGAAAAGAAGCACCGGTTGATAGGCCCGCCAACAGCTCCGCTATTCAGCTATGGGGCGTCAATGGTCAGCAAAGCTGTAACTGCGCTTGTGCGCTCAGGTATTTTCGGTTGTAGCCTCTTCGGCCTTGGTATCGGAAGAGACGGAATCGCCCGCTACAACTTCTGAGGCAACGGTTGCGTTAGGAAAAGGACGATGCAACGCCTTGCCGACCAGTTCTTCCAGACGTGGATCTTGCGGATAGGGATGCCCCTTATAGCGGCGGAAGCCCTCACCAATACGTAGACCGGCCAGAGCGCCCCGGTCTCGGGTCCATTTCTGCATGTTGGAAATGTAGTTTTCCAACCCGTGGCGGATGCGCAGCCAGTCCCGCTGGCTCTTGTGTTCCATCAACATCGCGATCTTGAGGTCAAAGGTGCTTTCGATATCGACCACGAAATCCGGAATCACCTCAACCCCGTTGCGATCGACGCCACCGAGCGGATCCATGAAGTATAAAGCGGGAATCTCTGGTATCGACGCGGCAGGGTTCGCTTCGCCGGTGACGTAGTTCGGCAGCGCTGCGGAAAAACAGGCATCCCGCACCAGAGCGGAGGTCGCCTCATGATCGGGCATGTAGTCTTCCGGAGACGAGGTCAGCACGATGTCTGGCCGGATGGCGCGAATGAACTCCGTAACCCGCTGGCGGGAAGGATGGTCGCTAAAGATCGACATATCCTTGAAGCCGAGATAGAAGTAACGGGAATTGATCAGCGCTGCCGCGTTGGCAGCTTCCCCCACCCGCATTCGGGCAATTTCATGGGCGTCGTGGGCGGCCGAACCGCAGTCTCCCGCTGACATTGTCGCGAGCACAACATTGTGGCCCGCTCGGGCCAGAGCCGCCACCGTTCCCGCGCAAAGAAACTCAATGTCGTCAGGATGAGCGTGAACTACCAGGATTGTCTTGGACATAGCAGATAAAAAGAGGCTCGACCATAGGGCGAACCCGCAAGCCATATCGTAGCAGCAGGGTCATTGTGGAGGCAGCACAAATGGTTGCGGCGACGGGACTATTTCGACGTAGCCCATCGAAGCTGCACCGCGCAGACAGTCAGGCCTTAAGGCAACGGCAAGCAAAGCTGTCTACGATCAACTGATAGTAGAAACGCCAGCGACCGTGGGCACGAGCAAGAACGAAAAAGAGGCCGGGGAGAATGCGATAGCGAGGGGGGATGGCTCTGCTAAAGCGGGCGCCAAAACGAGCAGGATTTCGCAAGGTCTAAAACGAAGAGACCCTTTGCCAAGGAACCTCTTGCAGAAGTTTCTTGGCAAAGGGAAGTTGAGGTAAACGAAATCAGGATGGAACCGTCAGCCAATGCTGAGGCAGTGCCCAAAATCCATCGCCCCTAGGCGACCTGGGCAGCCTGGCGGCGACGCATACGTTGCAGTGCAAGCAATCCCCCGCCCAGAGCAATTAGCGCCCAAGTGCCGGGCTCCGGAGCATGAGCAACGTTCTCTTCGAAGGCAGTGCGAATCTCGATGTTATCGAGAATGACACCCGCGTAGGCCGGACCGGTCAAAGTCTGGAAGACAAGACGCGCCGACGTTGCTTCGTCAACAACCAGCAACTCATTGATGGTCGGGTAAGGGTTGTTGTTGCCGTTGCGCACATAGACTTGGTCAAACAGGTCACCAAAGGTAACGCGGACCGAAGCCTCCTTCGCCAGATTGGTCACCGAGTAATACCAGCCAATCAGGTCAAAGCTGAGGAAATACTCGCCAGGGGCCAAGTAAATCTCGTTGATGGTCTCGATGGTTCCGCGTCCGAGGGTGCCGCCACCCGTGGTGTCAATGCAGGTTCCCGTAGTAGGCGCTGTGCAATTGCTTGCGTAAGGGGAAGTCGGCGTAACGATGTCGATACTGCCGCTTACCATCCGAAACTGCGTACCCTGCAACACACCCGTTGTCTGGGCCTGAATGGCAACGCCGTTCTCGAAGTTTTCGGAAAAAATGATCGCGGCCGGCAACGTGAGGGCCGCAGCCAGCATTAAAGTAACTACTTTCAGCATGGTGTTTGGTCTTTCCATCCTTTCTTGCAGGAACCTTCGTCCTCTCTCCAGATCCAGCCATTGGGGAGGTGAAGCCACTCGGCATCCTGCGGCGGCTCTTGTATAGGTGAGTCCAAGTTTGGCTTCGCGTTCCGATTTTCAGTTCTTCTATCGTCCGCTTCTAGAAAAAAATTAGCATGTACTATCGGAAAATGATAGACATCGCCCTAAAACTCGATACTATTACCCAAACTGTACAGTTTGCGACTTAATAGTACTATCCCTCCCATTTCCAGAGATCGCTGCTAAAATAAAGGAGTGATGATTTCGATCGTCATTCCGATCCACAACGAAGAGCCGTCGATTCTGCCGCTCTATGACCGCCTATGCGCGGTGATGGACACGCTCGGTCGGCAGTACGAGTTGGTGTTCGTGGATGATGCCTCTGCCGACAACAGTTTTGAAATGCTGGCGAACCTCGTGGAGACCGATCCGCGCATGAAGGTTGTGCAGTTACGGCGTAATTTCGGGCAAACAGCGGCTTTGGCCGCCGGTTTCGACATTGCGCAAGGTCAGGTGATCATCTCCATGGACGGTGACCTGCAGCACGATCCATCGGACATTCCGTTGTTGCTGGAGAAGATTGACGCAGGCTACGACATTGCCAGTGGCTGGCGAAAAGTACGCGTCGATAACCTGGTGATGCGAAAGATTCCGAGCCGTATCGCCAACTGGTTGATGGCTAAGGTTTCCGGCGTAGAACTACACGATTTTGGTACTACCTTTAAGGCGTACCGGGCGGAAATTATCCATGACATCCGGCTGTATGGGGAGTTGCATCGCTTCATTCCGGCGCTCGCAAGCTTTTACGGAGCACGTATCGCCGAGGTACCGATTCGCAACGTGCCACGCGAAGCGGGAGCGAGCCACTACGGCATCAGCCGCACTTTTCGGGTTGCTTTTGACATTCTGACGATCCAGTTCATGCTGCGATACATGACTCGGCCCATGCACTTCTTTGGGAAACTGGGCGCAGTGGGCACGTTGGGCGCGGGCGCCATTTTCACCTATTTGACTGGCTACAAGCTACTGGGTGGACACATCATGGAACAGCACGCTCCGCTGATGATTGTCGGTGTCATGTTGTTCCTGGCGGGATTGATGCTGTTTGGCATCGGGCTGATGGGGGAAGTGCTAATGCGCACCTACTTTGAAAGCTCCGGGCGACGCATCTATGCCGTACGCGACGTTCGCGTGGGCAGCCAAGCAGGCACGGGCGAAGAAGCGCACGAAGAGAGCGAATCTTAACGCCTGTCCCGTCCCGGTCCGGGATCAGCGCAACCCAAACAAGCTCCACTGCCACAAGCACGGACTGTCTACTTGGGCTCCGTGGCTTTCAGGCACCCAAAAGTCGAAGCCAGTTGGGGCACAATCGACTCGTAATCCACGCGCGTAGAGCCCTGAAACACAAGCAAGTGGCGAGCCTTACATGGCTTCGCCGTTGTGCTGTTGGGTACGGAATACAGAATCTTCCAATTGCCTGAGAAAACTCTCTTCGGCACTCGACCACAACAAACGCCGTTCCACTGATAACGCTTCATCCATGCTGGAGGCCAGCCGCGAAACACTACGCAGGTTAGAGGCCACCGGCGTGATACTGCGAGTCTCCATGGGATCTGGCAGAAACTGATCGTCCCAGCCGAGGGCAAAGCGCAGGTGGTCCCCGAGTTCGTTCTCATAGTCTGGACCGAAGCAACTTATGCGCACTTCCTGCGGCAACAAGCGCCATTCACCTTCCCACTTGCGCCACAGATCCCAATAGGCCGTAAATTCGTAGAGACAGTCTTCATGCAGAAACTGCCCGGCGTGCTTGAATGCATCCTGCAAGCTCAGCGGCTCCTCAAAGGCCTCATCTAAAAGGTCTGGCTCGGAGTCATTGATGGCCCGCACCGAGACGGCTGCTATTCCAGGTTGCAGAGAAGACATCGGAAACACGCTAGCCAGCGCCTCGAATTGCTGCAGCATGTTGTGCAACTTCAGGTCTTTGAGCCAAACGGAAAGATAAATTGGATCAGCCATATGGAGAAAGCAAAGGGTCGGGAAATCTTCAGATGAAGCAGGCCCAACGCCTTTTCAGGATACAAGGTTCGGCAGAGGGCCTGTATGCGAGCCCGTGACGAATTGTGCCCTAGTCAACATTGGTGGTCAGGTGCAGTTCCGCCCAATCACGTCGACGACGCCGTTTCTGCAGGGCAGTCACCAGTCCTCCGAAGACTAAGGAGAAGCCAAGGCCACCAACGATCAGTGGATTTTCCGAAATGACCTGCCGTGCCCTGGCGGTGAAGGTCTTTACCTGCATGGCATCGAAGTTCCACACGCGCTCCGTCTTATCCCTCGGCGGCGTATGAGGGTTCGGTTCGGCTGTACTCTGCCAACGTCTGGGCGTAGATGGCGTGGACTGCGTTGCCTGTTGGAAGCGCTTCTGGAACTGTTGAACGTCGTGCGGATGCAATTCCCCGCCCTGGCCTTGAGCCATCATCTGGCGCGCCTGTTGCGCCACGCTCGCCTGCAAACGCAGGTTGCCGCAGACATTGGCAGAACAGGCAACACCGTTCGCGGAGACCAATTGTACATATTCCGTCACCATACGCACTCGGTCCGCCTCGCTGAACTCATACGCACCCTGTCGATCTACCTCCAGCAGCCGGGCCAGTAGGTTTTGCCGCATCGCCGGGTTACTTTGATCGAAGAATTGCTTCATGCCCAGCTTGTATTCATCAGCCACGTAGACGTCGTAGGTTTTCTGCCACACCTCCGGCGCCACGGTTTCAGGGGCCGTCGCTTGCCAGCCGTAGAGATATTCGACTGCTTTCGTCATCTCTCTTGCCCCTGCATAACCTTCCTGCTGCATTTCCTGCAGCCAACGTGGGTTCCAGTTCCGCGCGTTTAGCTCCTTTGCCAGGAAATCGCGGACGGACTCGGTCTTTTCCCGGCCAGGTTGCCGCAGGTTCTGCATCATCATGTCGGGCTTGGCGCCCACAGCTGCGGAGGCAACACGCAGGCCTCCCATGTACTGATACACATCATCGTTATCGACCGCGCCGTAGAGGTTGGAGGATCGGCTGTGGACGATGCTCTCGTTGCCGCGCAACTGGTTTTCCAACAGCTTCGGCGCACTGGCTCCCCAGGATTTTTCGGAGTACGCATAGTTCATCTTGGTCAGATAGAGTTCCGCCATCGTCTCCGGTTCGTCCACGTCGCGGCTCTGTTCCACCATCTGCGAAAGACCGAAGCCATAGGAACCGGGCGCGGAAGCAAAGACGCGCGTAGCGGCCAAGTCCTTGGCTTGCGAGGCAGGCATACCACTGGCGACCAAAGCCGTTTCCACTTCCTTGGTTTGACGGCTGATGGCGTTATCCCCAGAGCTTGCAGCCAAGCGAGATGCGCGGTCGAGCATGATGATCTTCTCTCCGAAGCCATCACGATACAAACCGCTGGCCGTGAACAGCACGTTCACGCGAGGACGCCGAAGTTCGTCGTCAGGAATGAGCCGTAGTTTGTCGGGCACGCCTCGCGCGTTCCATTCGGGTTGTACGCCCATCAGGTACATGGCCTGGGCTTCCATGGCTCCCTGATGCCGCCCCGTCTCTCCGGACCAAAGCACCATGGAAATGCGTTCAGGGTATTTGCCGTTCCGTTTCTTGTGGTCTTCCAGCAATTGGTCGGCAAGCTTCTTACCCACTTCCCAACCCGCCTTCGAGGGCAACAAAGCCGGGTCGCCCTGATGCAGGTTGCGCCCGCTGGGCAGAGCATCGGGTGTGGAGAGGGGGTCGCCGACGATGCCACTCGGCAAAAACTCACCCTGCAGCACACGCGGCAGCACGGCCAACTCGCGCTCCGGAGACAGTCGCAAGCGGTTCAGCCAGCTACCCGCGTCTTCAATCGCGCGCAATGCGCGCTTGCGCAAATCGCCATCCAGGGATGTGGGAAGATCCGGCACGAAACCTTGGAAAATCGATTCGGTCCATGCGGTCAGAAAAGGGTTGATAGTACGGAGGTCTTCTTCATGGAAATTGCTACGTAGAAAGGCATGCAGCCCTGCTTCCTGCCGTTCCGGCGACGGCATTTCGCCGACGGTCGCTAAACCCAGGGGGAGCGTTGCGTCTTCCAACTCCTCCAGAAAGTGGCTTGCCCTCTCGAGTTGCTCATCGCGCGGCAAGGTGGTGAGGTTGAGTTGTTTATCTAGCCCAGATTGTTCCAGCAACGGCAGAGCTTGCGTAGCGTACTCCTCGGCTAGCGCGGGGGAACTTTCGCGAGCTTCACTCCACTCTGCGAGCGTTTTCGAAAGAGCCTCGAAGCGATCTTCCCTGCCCGCACTGACAATCATCGGCGTCAGATGAGAAATATCGACGGCAGCCGACCGACGGCGGGCCTGAATGGCTTCGCCGCCACCATCCATGATGTAGTAGTTCAGGTTGGGCAAATCGCCGAGAATGACCTCGGAAGAATCCCACCCTGCCTGCCCCGCGTTCTTACCCGGCAGCCATTCGAGTGTGCCATGTCGGCCCATGTGCAGAACGGCATCTGCCTTCCACTGATGCCGATAGAACAGATAGGCGGCCACATAGCCATGGTGTGGCGGCAACTCCGCGGAGTGCTGCACATTGGTGTATTCGGCGAAGCTCGCGCGTAGCAACTGCGGTCCCAGAAAAACATTCCCCAACTTCAGCCCGGGAACCACGAAGCAGCGTTCCCCTTTTGGAGAGGTCCAGGTCGTCAGTTCCGCCCGTTCCGGTTCGCCCCACCGCTTCACCATCTGGGTGCGAAAGGGTTGGGGCAGCGCGTCGAACCACTTGCGATATTGACTGACCGGAACGAGTACGCCGCCACGCTTCACCATGGCGTCCAGTTCGCCCGGAGCCCAGGTTTCCACATTGCGACCTACGGATTCCAACTGCTGTAGGATTTCGGTTTCCGTCGGAAGTTCAGCACCTACATCGTAGCCAGCGCGACGCAACGTATGAAGGACGGCACGGATGCTCGGCGGCAGATTCATATAGCTGGCCCCGAGGTTTCCTTTGCCCGGCGGGTTGTTGTAATAGAGCATCGCCAGCCGCTTGGTGGCGTTGGGCTTTCGTCGAAGCTCTACCCAGCGACTGGCTCGGGCGGCAGCCATCTCCACGCGCTCCGGAATGGGGGCCGTACGCTCCAAGCCGGTTCCTGAATCAGACTCCATGGTCGCGATCATGATAGGGTCCGTGGCGCCGTTTCGTTCTGGACTGGAAAGGGAGGTGTTCACGCGCTCGGCGCTTACACCACGGTTGCTGGCGGCCCAGGTGGCGTAGCTATCGCGTGTAGTCATCAACCCTATGACATGAACATTCTGCTTCTCAAAAAATGCGGCGTCTTCAGGCTTGGAGAGGCTGGCGGTTAGCGAGAGGGTGATTGCCAGCGGATCCTCCGTAGACTGGTTGTAAATGGGCTCCGTGGTATGGTGCGGCCAACCAAATACACCCGCTGCCGCCAAGCCCCGCTTTTCCAGAGCGCGTAGCAGCGCGTCAATAGCTGCCAGATCTTGATTCCGAATCTGCGTCTGGAAAAACGTGACGACAGCCAGTTCTTTCTGATGCGGCTTGGCCCCACGATACCAGACGAGATAGCTGTTCAGATCAGGAAATAATTCCTTGGCATCGGGGTGATAGACGCCGGAGCGCGCCAATTCGATGGGAGGCGGAACAACCAGATCTTTTGGTCCGCCCCCTTCCTGATAAAGCGCCATGAAGAAATGCAGCATGTTGGCTTCACCGCCGTTTTGCAGATAGCTGACTAAACGACGGGAGAGCGGCAACGAGAGTTCGAGTCCCCAGGACCGTTGCACCACATCCGGAATGTCGGAAGCAACGCGCAGGCCCCGCGCTACAGCATGCAGCATGGGCTCTTTCACGCGCTCCAGAAAGGGCTGTGCGGGATGCTCCAGAAAGACAACTTGGGCGCGGGTGAGCGTCTCCACGTCGACATCGTCACCCGTGATGGTGCAATCGAAAACATCTTTGCCAAATTTCGCGCGAAACGCTTCCAACGCTGGCCCGGCAGTACGCGACGCGCGCAAAACAATGACGGCTCTGGGCCGAGCCGTCTGCACGGCAAGTGGTTCCGGAGAAGTACCCTTCTGTTGCTGCGCCATCAAAGGCAGTAGAAACAACAGAGGTAGAACAACCAAGACAGGGATGAATCGTAGCGCGGAAAAAAGCCTGCACCGGGCGCTGCGATGCGCACTGAAGGCCTGCCCACCACGCTTCATGCATTGGATGGCCCCGATCAATAACGCCATCGGAACCCCGCAAAGACGGTTCTGCCCGGTGTGATGAAGGACATGTAGTAACGTCGGTCCAGCAGGTTGTCGGCATTGGCAATCAGCGACAGGCCCTTGCTGACCTGGTAGCTGGCAGAGATATCCATTTCAAAGAAGGGGTTGTAGCTTCCGGGAACGCCGCTGACGACGTCGGTGTTGGTATCGGTGGAAAATACGTCACCCGAATAGCGACCGGTCCAGGTGGCTGCCCATCTGTTGCGCGCGACGGTTGCCAAGTAAGTGACCGTGTGCCGTGGCACATAGGGCAGACGGCGACCAATCGTTTCCGGCAGTGCGGGGTTCTTGGTAATGACGGCATCCGTGTAGGTATAGGTCTGTCGCAACAACAGCCAGGACATCGGTCGTTGCTGGGTAGCCATCTCCAGACCACGCGTGCGGCTCTGCCCGGCATTGGTCAGGCGTCGGATGGCGCCGTTAGGGTCAGCCACAAAGTCCGTCGTGCGGTAGATCAGATCAGTGACGCGATTTACGAAGTAGGTGGCTTCCACACGGTGTTCGCCGAAGGAGCGTTGCACGCCTGCTTCATAGGCGAGCAGCTTTTCAGGGTCAACCAGCGGGTTGGCTAAATACAAGGTGCTTCCCAGGGAGAGATCCCGGTAAAGCTCGTAGACCGAAGGGTTACGGAATGCGTTACCGACACTGCCACGAACCTGAAGCTTCCAAGGCAAGGTGTAGACAGCCGCAACCTTTCCCGTAAACGCGTTGGTGGAACGTTCCGGGAAAGCGGTCACGGGGACGCTGGCGTTGGTTTGCGTCAGGCCATCATAGGTCCGCCAATAATCCCATCGCCCACCAGCAACCACGTGAAAGCCATCGGTAATGGTGCGCTGGTATTGCACGTAGGTGGCTTGATTGATCGCCTTGCCACCACCCTGAGAGGTCACATCGCCGGCATTCGCGCGAATGGCATAGTTGGGAACCGTACGCCCGTCAATGCGAGCCTGATCGTGCCGCGTCTCGGCGCCGATGACCCAGTGATTTCCGGAACCTTCGCGTGACGCCTGGACATTGCCGTAGGCTGCCTGGTTTTCTTGATTCACCCAGTTGCCGGAGCCGCCATTCAGCGTGGCATCCGAACCCGGAGTCACATACCAGTCACCCGGACTATCCATGAAGCCCCCTGCCACGCGCAGGTTCCAGCTGGCGCTGACATTCGCTAGCATCTGCCCCTGGTAGATCGTCTGGCTAGCGCCGGTCGGCGTGCCGATGTAGTTTGAGGGCGTAACCGTTAAGCGGCGCGTCACGCCGCCGTCGCTAAAGAGCACAGCGCCGTTGGAAATGATGGCTCCATCCGGCCCGCGTAGAGAGCTGTTGTAAGCGTCATAGCCATCCTTACGACTCTGTCGCATCACCTGAAAGCTCGTGAAGATCTTGTCGGTGATCGCGTATTCCGCTCGCCCGCGCCACGCTTCCTGGTTAAACCAATTGCGGCCACGCTCCCCCACCTGGAAGGTGCTTCCCCCCGTGGCGGTCTGCCAGGGCGTAATGCCCGTTACCAGGGTGCCCGTACCTCCGGTTGTGGGGGTTCGCAGAATCTCTTGCGGGGAGTAGCCTCCGGTCTGGAAGCGGGAATAGCCGACACTCAGCCCCAGCTTGTCGAAGAAACGATCTGTGGCCCGCACGGAGTAATTCAGCGAGTCGCGGTTGCCTAACTGCCCCATGAACTCCAAGTGACGGCGTTCCACCGGGCGGGTGATCATGTTCACCACACCTCCCATTGCGTTGCCACCATAAAGCGAGGAAAACGGACCACGAGCCACCTCCACGCGTTCCAGTTCACTTACCGAGAAGGTGGACCAATTGACGCTACCGATATAGGAATTGTTGACCGGCTGGCCATCCAGCAGAATGAGCGTCCGGCTCTGGCCGCCTCGCCCGGCAAAGCCACGAAGTCCCAGACCGAAGTCGTTATCCGCGGGTCCCTTGGAGCGAAGCGCATTCACGCCCTCGGTCAAAACTAATGCCTGATCGACCTGCCGTATGTTGCGATTCTCCAATTCCCGGCGAGTGACGACACTGGTGGATACGGGAGAGTTCTCCACCTCCATGGGAGACCGCGTTCCTGTTACGGTGACGGTCGTCTTGACGGGAGCGATTTCTCCCGAATCGGGATCGGGGTTGGCTGGGGACGGGTCAGACGTCTGGGGGAAGACGGATGACACTGAAAACAAAAGCACAATCGCCAAAAGTGCGGTTCGAAACGCGAAGACCATATGCAAATGATAAGTCAATATTGAGACTGATCGCAATTAGTTGATATTACTACCTCGTTTTTTATTCTCATTAAGGACAAAAGAAGCGTTTCCCGGCGCAAAAAAGATTGGGAACCATGCGGCACACGGAAAGACTCTCTTCTAGGAAATCTCCGATTCGTCCGAGACTGAACGCGGGACCCGTGATACACACGACGACAGACGTCCGCCCTGCGGAGGTCAGAAAAGAAAAGGATCTCCCGCGAATCTGCCCCGCTACCTTGAGCGAAACGGAGAGGCAGGCAGACCGTCCGCATTGAAGAGGCTGGCAACGGGATTATTCGCCCAAAGGTAACGCACGCGCAGGGGAGCAGGCACATCACCTGCTTCCACAACTACGGTATCTCCGTCTATGCGGGCTTGCGCTGGTTGAAACCGCCCATCTCGTCCAGCGATTTCAAAACCGGAAAGGGCCTGCCCCTTCGCCGCTGGATGCTGCGGGTCAGGGCCACGCAATCCCTTGCCGACGTGATCGAAGTAAATGCGCATTGCCTTCCCTTCCCGAGTCGCCTGCCGAAATAGTGGACCACTGGGCACAAGGTTTTTCCCGTAGGCCAAGTACTGCGCCGCGAGCGCGAGCCGATGCCCGATGTCCATCTTGTTCGTGGGGTGAATATCGTCCGGCTGCCCCACATCTATGGAGACAACCATGGCGGTATTTGAGAGAGCAAGCGTGGCCCGCTGCGCCTCGCGCAGTTCCGGCCATTCCGCGCCTTCCGAAACCTTCGCGAAATTGGGAAGCTGGACGTAAATGAACGGAAAACTCCCCTGACCCCAGGCTTGCCGCCAACTGGAAATCAGGGTTGAAAACAGGGCTTCGTAGACTTCCGAATCGCCACGATTGGCATTCTTTTCCCCTTGATACCAGATGACGCCGCGCATGGCGTAGGGCACAAGAGGAGCGATCATACCGTTGTAGAGTGCGCTTGGCGTGTTGTGGGCATTAGGCTCCACGGGAGCCGTCGGAGCCTTTTCCCGCTGGCCTGCGGCGACTTCTTCCACCGCCACCGCATGTGCGGCCTTCATACGAGGGTAGGCTTCCAGATGTCTCGCCCAAGTTTGTAGCACTGGCAGCAGAGAGGGATCCGCCGTGAGCGAAGTGGCGCTCACCCACGCCTCCGCAGGACTGCCGCCCCATGCTGTCTGCACAATGCCGATGGGGACTTGTAGGCTCTGGTGCAGTTCCCTGGCCATGAAGTAGGCTGCAGCAGAAAAATTGCCCGTGTTTGCGGAAGACGCGGCCAGCCACTTCCCCGTGACGTCGGGTAAGGGTATCACAGATGCAGCGTTGGCGACTTTGAAAAAGCGGATATCCGGATTGCCCGAGGCGGCAACGGCTTCGGCTCCACCATTTGAACGCGCAACCGACCAGACCATATTCGACTGGCCTGAAGCGACCCACACCTCTCCGATGGCCACGTCGTTGATGGCTATGGAGTTGGTGGGACCGGTCACCAGCAAGCGCTGAGACCTGGCAGCGGGCATAGGCGGTAGCGTGACCGACCAACGCCCTGCCTCATCGGCAACGGCTTCATAGCGCAGGTTCCCGAGTTGAACCACAGCTTGCTCCCCGCGTTTGGCCCAACCCCAAATGGGGCAAGGCGTATTGCGTTGCAGCACCATGCCGTCGCTAAAAAAAGCTGGCAACGACACAGCAGCGCTAGCAGACACGGGCCAAGCTGCCCAGCAAACGGCCATAAGAATGGCAGTCCGTACGACAAGGGAACGAAGGAAATACATCGGCGCGATTCTATCGCAGGTACAGGCGAGCTAGACAAGGACTTGCCTGGCGGACTCCATTTCTCTAGCCACGCCGCGAATTGGCCTTGCTATGCGCCGCTGAAGATTCCCAATCCCATTCCGATGCGAGCAGCGCGTACAGACGCATGTCCGCGTAGCATCCGTTGACGCGTTGCGATTGCCGCATGGTGCCTTCCAACTGAAAGCCAATGCGCTCCGCTACACGGCAACTGCGCGCGTTGGCAACAGCACAATGCAGTTCCAATCGATGCATTCCCCATTCGCGAAAACAATAGGGCACAAATGCACGCATCAGGCGTGTCACCACACCCTGTCCCTGGTAGCTGGAATGCACCCAGTAACCGATGTGGCCGACGGCGTCTTCCTTACGTACGATACGCAGAGACATCATGCCAGCGAACTCATCCTGACACCAGATGGCTCCGTGAAGTGCTTCACCGCGCAGGAATGCTTCCCGCGCGCTCTGGAGGAACTTCACGGTATCTGGAAGGCCCTGGGTTGCCTGCACCCAAGGCAACCAACGCCCGAGATGCTCTCGATCGGAATGAACGGAATCGAAAATGCGGCGGGCCAAACCGCGATGGAGACTCCGCAACTCCACCCCATCGCTTGTATCGCACAACACTCGTACCGGCATGATTTTCGGAAAAAATCCGACATGGCGCTCGCCACACAGGATTACCTAACCCTAAGCATAACGTCAGACTAAGACGAAGCCTAACAATGGCAGCCATCACGACCCAGTGCCCCAACACCGTAGGGGTCTCTCTAGCGCCCTAGGCGCACTGACGTCCCAGCAAGGTTGCCGCCACTTTGAGCTCGCGGCGCGGGTTGATCGGCTCGCGGCGCGGGTTGATCGGCCAGTAAGTACAGCATGCCGTACGCAACGGCGCGAGGAGTATGAAGCTTGTGAGCGAAACACGATGGAATCGCAGGCAGATCGAGGCCCAACTACGACAACTAGGCGTACGCGAAGGGGACCTGCTGATGGTACATGCCAGTCTGCGGTCGCTGGGCTACGTAATTGGGGGAGCCAACTGCGTGATGCAGGCACTGCTGGGCGCACTGGGACCCTCCGGCACCCTATGCGCTTACGTGGATTTTGAACCCTTCTTCGAAGAGGATGATGACCCGGCCTCCATTCCAGTCTTTGACAAGCACACCGCCCCCGCCGCCAGAGACCACGGGATGCTGCACGAGACCTTGCGGAAATGGCCGGGTTGCCTTCGAAGCGACCACCCGGACGCCGGTGTCGTCGCCTTGGGCGCCATGGCGGCTTGGTTGACGGAAACCCACCCGCTGCAATTCGGATATGGACCGGGGTCCCCCTTCGACCGATTTGTGCAGGCCAACGGGCGCGTCTTGCATTTGGGGTCCCCTCTGGACACGACGACGCTGATCCACTATGCCGAGCATCTGGCTCCGATTCCCGGCAAGCATCTGAATCTGTATCGGCGGCTGCTGCCGACTGCGGAGGGTCCGACATGGGTAGATATCGAGGAATTCGATACTGCCGACCCGGTAGCCGACTATCTGCCCGTCAATTTCTTTGAGCTCATTGTCACCGAGTATCTGATGGAAGGACGGGGAATCAGCGGTCGGGTTGGCAATGCCGAGTGCCACATGCTGGAGTCACAGGAACTGATCCCGTTTGCTGTGGATTGGTTGGTTCGGTATGCCCGGCTACACGCCCCGTAACGCTTCTGATCGCTAATTTGGGCCGGATGATACCTTTGTTTCCAATGGGTTCCGAGGTGCAAATTCATCCATTGACAGGTTACAGAAAGAAACGCCCGAGCCTCTAGCAACCTCGAACGGGTGGAGGTTCCTTATGTTTACGACAACAGGGCATTCGACAATCGGTCATCCGGCAAGTGGGCATATCGGAACTGGTTCGGACGGCAAGCCGGAGGCTACGCACTCCTCACGAGTACGCCGAGATTTCACGAACAGTTGGCGTCGCGCGGTCTTGTTCAGCGCCTTGATCTGCTTGCTCAGTGGCATTGGCATGATCTCCTACGCCGTTTTTTCTGATCCGGCCGCGCCGGAACCTGTCCGGGAGGCGCAGGAAGCACAGATGCTGGTGGGTGGTCTGATTACCGCCATCTGTCTGTTCCCCGCCCTGCTTTACTTGGTGCGCTACATCCAATACCGGCGACATCATGCCGATGAGCCGGCTGACCCCTTAGCATTGCTGGCGTCGATCTCGTTCATTCCGGTTTTGCTAGGTATCGCCCTGCTGCTGTTGACCTAGGGGCATCCCTATACGGGACACGAGACCGTTGACTGAAATGGGCTTGATAGGTTGGGAGGGATGGGCTTGTGCGTTCGCCGCCTACCCTTCCCAGAACTCTTCGTCCTGGAAACGAAGCTTTTCGCGAGCAGGCTCGAAGAGCAGCGAAATCACGAAGATCGCCAGGATGTAGATAAAAGCTCCCGCGATGATGCCGTAGGGTGTTGGGAGCTCGGCGCCGTCGCTGACCACCATGCCAAAGGGCTTGAGCAGAGGGTAGAGAGGGCGGAACATCCAGCGCAACGGAAACGTGAAGTACTCAACGAAAAGATCAGCCAGGGCTGGCAGGTTAGGATGCCGCATGTCATACAGCATCAGTGCGCTCAGCACATAGACCAGTACGTAGAGCGAAATCTTACGCAGCTTCTTCTTGTAAAGGCGAGACCTGGAGAAGCGACGCATGGCTATTCCTCGGCGCCCGGAAGGGTGGCGTGCGAATAAAAACGCATACGACTCGGGCGCAAGCCAGGGCCTGACGCCCATGCAGCAGATCGCGCACGCATGACGACCGTCTCGTTAGGTATCCGCAACGAAAACATCGGTTTAGCTTAGCGTAACGCAACCTATCCACATCTGCGCAGCGTGGACGGCGGGTTATGACCTAGAAGTACTAGCCGTCGATCGCAGAGCAATCACTCCTTGCTGTTGACCACTAATATCGAAGATGGACTTTCGGTGGGATAGGCCCTAAAACAAATCGACCCCGGATTAGGAAAACCCGGGGTCTTTCACTCAGTTTGAGGCTATTGTCGAGCGAAACCGGTAGTTTAACAAACGGGGATGTCGGCCTCAATGACAAACCCGCTGCAGTGCGCGTAGAACTAGGCCGTGACAGCTTCCCGCACGTGCGAAATTGCGGAAATCACGCGTTCATAGTTCATTCGCATGGGGCCGAGTACGGCAATTCGGGTAAGTGTTCCATCGGGCATCTCTACATTTGTGCCGATCAAACTGAATTCGCCGAGCGCCGGATGGACATTCTTCAGTCCCACATAGGTCGCCACGGCGTTTCTGTGTGACGCCAGAAAAAGATCGAGTAACTGCACAATGCGCTGCTTCTCTTCCAGAGCCTTAAACAAATGCTGTAGCTTTTCCCGTGTTAACCGGGCGTCCAGAGCCAGAAGGTGCGCCGAACCTTCGGTAAAGACCTCGGGATTGGTGGCTACATCCAATAGCCCCAATCGATAGAAGGTGTTCAGACGCGCAAGCAAGCGGTCATAGAGGGCGCTTTCCGCAGCGAGGGTACGTTCCAGATCGGCCCGCGCTCGCAAGAGGGTCTTACCTGCGTAATGGTGATTGATGTAGTTACGAACGGTATCCAGATCGTCCTGCATCACACCTTCCGGAACCGTGACCACCTTGTTGTGGACGGCCTGGTCTTCCGTTACCAAAACGAAGAGCACACGACCTTCACCCAACGAAATCAACTCAATCCGGCGCAATACGACATCAATGGATGGAATGGCCGCCGTAATGCTGAGGTTCTGGGTTAGTTCCGTAAGAATGTGGCAGGTCTGCTCCATGCGGGCAGAGGCAGAGGCGCCGGAAATGAAGCGAGTGCGCAGTCGACCAACTTCACTCAAGGAAAGACCCTTGGGGGACAACGCATTCACATACAGTTGTACGGCTTTGGGCGTGGGAACGCGTCCGGCGGAGGTGTGCGGCTGCTCCAGATAGCCATCATCGACCAAATCGGCCATCACATTGCGCACCGTGGCCGCACTCAGGTGATCGCGACTTCCGCGCGCAACGGTGCGTGACGCCACCGGCTCTCCGGTGGCAATGAACTCACGAACAATGGAATGGAGAATTTCCCGATTCCGTGTACTCAGCTCATCTTGCGTCCGCATGGCTAACCACTCAACGGCCTCAGCAACACTGGGGGTTCAGCAGCAGCGGATCTACCGCAACGTTGGGTTTTGCCCCCAAAATTCTTTGTTTGCCGTTGGTTCGATTATAGAAAATACAAAGCAAGAAACGAAAGTACGGAAAAGCCAGAAAATGTTTTGAAATCGAGAGCTTAGCAGGGATGAAAGAGCGAAAACCCAGAAAAGAGCGCTGTCGGAATGGCAGAAGCGGCAAAGCCGACAGCGCTAGCTAGTCAGGATCCCTTAGAAAGAGAATGTAAACTCACCTTGCACAAAGGTCCAACGATCCCGCGTGCGTGTGGGTGGCACATCACCGAACTGTTCCCCTTCGGTAGCCGCCCGGTAAACCTTGCTGGTGACGCCAAGCCAGAAATTTCTGCCACGGTTTAGGGAGCTACGAAAGCCCACCAGACCGTAAGAACCCCAACCACTGCGGCGACTGCACACAGTGCATGGAACCCGGAAGAAATCGCTGGGCTGACGGATGACTTCGGAATATCGCAGATAGGCTCCGCCGCCGCCGGCGTAAAACTCGTGCCGCCCGGAATCGCCGAAAGGCAAAATCACGCGCCCACCCATCGGCAGGAAATACTGCCGATCGTTGATTTCGAGGGTGCCAATATCCGTACGCGTATAGGTGCGGATGTCAGCAGCGCCGAAGGCGGTCTCAAACCCGAGGTCGGCCTGGAAGTTGCGAGCGAAACGATAGCCGAAGCCGACATCAAAAGTAGGAGCCGGGGTAAACGCTGAATCGAGGTCTCCCTGCGGCATGGCGGCGCCACCGCCAACAGAAAGGTTGAACTTGCCGTAGTAATCCTGCCCGGAGGCAACAAAGCCTACCAGAGCCAGACAGGTAAAGAGAACCACTTTGAGGGAAGGACAGGAGAACATAATTCTTAATGACGATGATGTCACGTTTTAAAGTACAGAGGAGAGGGGATAACCGTAACAAAAGCAACGGTATGGATGGACCGCACACAAAAAATAAGGGCCCGCTGCTCCCACCAAAAGGAGTAACGGGCCCTTATCCAAGATCAAAATGAGACGCTTGCGCGTTTCTAACCCTTTGCCGGTCGCTTTGCAAAAAGCGGGCTCTTCAACAACAAAATGCTGCCGAGGAACGCAACAAACGCGCCGAGGGAAAGATAGATCGCGAAGCGAAACTCGTCTTCTCCACCGAAGCGATAAGTGGTGTTCAGGAAGTAGCCGTTTACCAGCAGATAGAGAACCACCAGACTCCAAATCAGGAAAAGGAACCGCAGAATGCCCCTAAAGGTAAGCGCAACAATCACCAATCCGATCAGACCAAGCGCATACAAAGCCGTCACAAGGGAGCTGCCTTCCCACGGCGTCATTCCAAGCTTTAACTCTGCTCCACTGGACGAGGATGCCACAATGGCGAGTCCTAACAGAAATAGCGAAACCACGAGGTGGAAAAGCAGGCTATAGATGCGGATTACGAACGAAACTACCTTCACTGGAGGCCTCCGAAAGTTGGCAAGTAAACATCTTATCAGGGGTTTAGCGCACCGGTGTAAACCCCGGCTATTTTTTCACGAACTAAGGTGAAAGAAAAGGCCGGGGAGCCGAATGCGCCGCGCCGGGGCGCTAGATGGTCATGGAAAGAAATCCACCATCGACACGAAGAATAGACCCGGTCACAAAAGACGAAGCCTTCTCCGAAGCAAGGTAGACAGCCGCGCCGACCAATTCCTTGGATTCCCCGAAACGTTTCATGGGGGTATGCCCAAAGATGGAGGCAACGCGTTCTTCCGTGAGGATCTTACGATTCTGTTCGGCGGGGAAAAAGCCAGGAATGATCGCGTTCACCCGCACATTGGCGGTGGCCCATTCTCTGGCGAGAAACTGTGTGATCTGATTGACACCGCCCTTGGTCACGCCGTAGGTGAATACCTTGGAGAGGGGAGGGCCTGAGGACGCGGAGGAGATATTGATTACAGAACCACCCTTGCCGGAATCCACCATGGTTTTGCCGAAGATCTGGCAGGCCAGGAAGACGCCTTTGAGGTTGATATCCACGATGTGCTGCCACTCTTCCTCGGTGATTTCAAAGAAGGGCGTTGCAGAATTCACACCGGCGCCGTTTACCAGAATGTCGACGCCACCAAATTCCGCCAGAATTTTCTGGTGACTGGCCTCAAGCGCCGCCTTGCTCGCGGTATCGGCGCTGATGCCAATGGCCTTGCGCCCGAGGGCGCGAACCTGTTCGGCGCGGGCATCAGCCTTTTCCTGACTACGACCAATGATGGCGATATCCGCGCCGGCCTCGGCCAGGCCCAGAGCGATTTCGCCCGCCAGCACCCCGCCGCCGCCAATGACGACCGCAGTCTTGCCTTCAAGCGAGAACATGTCGGCAATTGCCATAACAAACTCCTTCGGAAGGCCTGCCACCGGTGCTACGCCTCAGGACGCGTAGCACCGGTGGAGAATCCTCCGCTGACAAACTTTAGATGGTCTTGGTGACCTTGCTGAGGGTGCGGGGCGCGTCCGGATTCAACTGCTTGTGCTCCGCAAGGCAAGCCGCGAACATCTGCGCGGGCAGAATGTAGGGGATGGGAGTAAAGATGTCGTCCGGCAGGCCAGGACCCGGCACGATTTCCGGCAACACCAGCTTCGATTCTGATACTCCCGACATCGCCGCGTTGCGCGCATCGGTAATCACCAGAGTCTCCGCGTGCAGTTCGCGCGCCTTGGCCAGCATGCCTTCGGCGCTTTCGCCAGCCACGCCCGGGGGCGCAAAAAGGAAGACCGGGAAGTCTTTCTCCAGCATGGCGATCGGTCCGTGGTGAAAATCGGCAATGGAAAAGCGTTCGGCAATGACGTAACAGGTTTCCATCATCTTCAAGGCAAACTCGAAGACGTTGGCGTAATTGATGCCCCGTCCCACCACCACCGCGTGCTCCATGAAACGATAGCGCCCGGAAACCGCCTTCACCTGATCGTAAAGACCAAGCGCCCCCGTTGCCGTATCTGGCAGCGCACGCAGTTGATCGAGGGTGATGGAAGCACCCAACGCATAGGCGAGCATGTAGAACGCCATCAACTGCCCGGTGTAGGTCTTGGTGGCCGCCACACTCAATTCACGACCGGCTCGCACCAGAATGACTTCTTCAGCCAGCTTGGCCATGGTGCTGTCGGGTTCATTGGTGATGGCAACCGTGGTGGCTCCGGCGTTGCGGGCAGATTCCAGAACCAGGTTGATATCGGTGGATTCGCCCGACTGCGACACCGCCACCAACAGCGCATCCTGCAATTGCAGGTTGGCATGGTAGAGGGTATATACCGATGGAGCCGCCAGGGAGACCGGAATACCGGTGGTGATCTCAATCAGGTAGCGGGCAAACTGCGCGGCATTGTCTGAAGTTCCGCGCGCAGCCAGCACGATGTAGCGGGGGCGCTTCTTCGTCAGACGTTCTCGAAGGAGCTCCACTTGGGCCACCCCTTCCAATAGTGTCCGCTGCAGCGCTTCCGGCTGTTGGCGGATCTCATCAAGCATTTTGGACATAGGACTCTTTCGAGGATATCAGAGGGGGGCAAGTACGCGAGTGGCTGTTCCCGTGTAGAGCGTGGGCGTACTGCCGCGAACCGCACGTTGATGGATCAACCGAGGGGTTATCAGAATCAGCAACTCAGTCTCGTCTTTACTGGTGGTGGTCTGGCGGAACAACGCGCCAATACCTGGTAATTGGCTCAATCCGGCGAGCCCACTCAGACCGCGGGCCTCCTCACGGCTCAACAGACCGGCAATAGCTATGGTTTCGCCTATCTCCATGCGAACACGGGTGCTGGTCTCCCGATTGGAAAAGATTGGAATATCGTTCACAGACTGACCGGTAAGCAGTTCCGTTGTAACCTTCAGGTCTAGCGTGACGGAGTTCCGCCAAACGCTCGGTTTACATTTCAAAGCGAAACCAAGTTGCCGAAACTGCACCTGCGGAAAAAAGGTGCTGCGCGTGTTGGTGTTTTGGGAACCGCTACGGAGAAAAGTCTGTTGCACCACGGGATATTGTTGTCCCAGCTTGAGTTCCGCTTCCTTTCCTGCCGTGGTGCGGGTTTCCGTGCGATAGACCGTTCTGGCATCGTTGCGGCTCATAAAGGCTACCGCTTCCACCGAACTGAGCCCGATGCCCACCATGGGATTTCCCCCGAGGGTCAGGTAGCTAAAGCCATCCACCGGGTTCAGTGTATTGTTCATCCAGTTGGTGAACAGCAGGACGGGCGCGGTGGTGGACCAGTTGAGGCCATAACGATTCGTCTCCCGCCGGTTGACCTCCCGCAGTTCCAGTTCCAGCACAATATCCTGCGGGGCGTTCATCAGATCCTGGGCCAGCACCTGGGCTAGCAATACCCGGGAATAACGATCACGAACCAGAAGCAGACGACGGGAACCATCCACCATCATGGCCTTGATTTCCAGGGCCTGACGCAGGGCGTTGGCAATCTCCTGGGCATCTTCCATGCTGAGTGCAAAGGGGATATGGATGGCGACAGCGGCCGTGGGTTCCAGACGCGTCTGCGCGTTCTGATCGTTCGGCGCAATCAGCATCAGCGATTCAGAAACCGGATAGGCCACGGTGTTGGTGGCGAGCTCCAGCATGCGGATCGCCTGCCGGTAGTCCGCACCCTCAATTTCAAAGGAAATGCGATCAGCGTCCCGTACGGCTTCGTCAAAAATGACATCCAGCCCGTAGGACTTCATGGTTTGTTCCCACAGATCGCGCACCGGGGCCTGCCGTTGCACATCATGCTTCTGCGGGCTTGCCGTTAGCTGAATGGGGGGAAGGGGGCGACGGGTCTCTTCCAGCTCGTCTTCGGAAATGATGTCCGTCAGCGGCTCATCCAGCAGATCATCGTCTGCGCCATCCGCATCCGCTTGCTCCACACGAACCTGCCCATCCCGCATCGCTGCGGCAAGCATGTCGCGGCTTTGGGCGGCATAGGTCGCATAGGGCGCTAAACGTGCGGCCTTTCCATAAAGCGCTGCGGCCTTCGCATAGTCGCCTTCCCTGGCAGCTTTTGCGGCTTCACGCGCCACCTGATGGGCGTCTTCGGCGGCAACAACACCGACAAGCAGCAACGCCGCCACCAACAAACGGAGCTGAGAGAGAAACACCAACACATTTGTGACGTTTCCATTCATTGATGCGTGCATCTATTTTTTCGCGATTGCGAATCCTCGCCGAAACCAGCCACCATAACCCCATGGGGCTC